>OGMZ01000259.1_pt1 | contig 34561 bp, 36 predicted proteins | sample 1573361 | NCBI WGS metagenome assembly OGMZ01 (sample SAMEA2581995, study PRJEB24529) | metagenome | biome: Human gut stool | place: China | collected 2011
TAATCTCCTTAACACCTGTGACAAATACCTGAGAGATTGTTTTCATCATTGACCAACCATGATCAATGCCGATTACTTCTAACTTGTTATTCATGTTCCTGTCTCTCCTTCCCTTCCGTAATAATTGCCTCCATATCCTGCACATCCGTATCTTTTCTTCCTTCCTCTTCCATAAGCTGCTCAATAAATCTCTCTGATCTAGACGACATTGCAACCAATGAATATAGAAAAACAAGGATGATACTTATTCCGACCAACACAACAATCCAGCATAGTTTCATGTAAATACGCCTCCTTCTGTAGATTCTTCTAAGAGGCACTTACAATTTGCCTGACATTTTCGTGCCAGTCTTTGGAAATAAACACATTTCAAACATTCGTGCTCTGCCATAAATAATGCTTTCTCATTTCTGGCTACAATCTTTCGGTAACGCTTTTTCAAATAAGAAACATCATATAAATTCTGCTTGATTTCATTCATGGCATTTTGCTTCATTATCGCTGTGTTCAGTGAATTAATGTAGCTAACGAACTTTTCCTCAGTGCTTATATCCACACCTTTAAAAGTTAATTCCATTCACTACTTACCTACTTTCTACACGGCTCATGCCATGTAGGTGTGCTTTTTTCCCATTTGCCTGCACACATAGGAATTACAGATAAGCCGCATATGCGTTTACGACGCATTAAGTTAAATTAAATAATGCTATCCTCTCTACCGCCTTTTCGAGAGCCAGGAAGTTCCCTCTGAACACCTTCATAGTTTATTATCCTTCCGCAACAGTATTGACTACCCTTACTCGCTCCACTTTCATTTCTCAATCCTTCAGCACTCTTCGCAAGTATATTTGATTTCCATCAGGTATCTGAACCGGAATTATCACTATATCTGTAATTGTTATTCAATTGTATGAGCTGCTTTGCAACTCGCAGGATTATGATATAGCAAAATTTTGATTCCTTGAACTTCGCCAAAAGAAGTATTTTCAACATATCTATTCTTTTTATGTTAGTCCTCATTTGTGGTCTGTTCGTGCTTTTATTATATAGTCCACTTTTGTGGTTGTCAATATATTTTCAAAATAATGTACCACTTTTGTGAACTCTGTGTTAAAATATTCATATCAATTTGTTTGAGGTGATTATTAATGGATAATAGACATTCAATTGGAAGTAAAATTCAAAAATATAGAAAATTAAAAGAGATGACACAGGACGAATTATCAAAACAGTCCGGTATCTATTTATCTACCATAAAGAAATATGAAAGCGGTGAACGAAATCCAAAACCAGATCAGCTTCAAAAAATAGCAGAAGCTCTTGGCACTAGCGTAACTGTATTTCTTGATTACGATATTAATACTGTTAGTGATGTTCTTTCTTTAGTTATGAAGCTTAACGAACAATCTCCATTGAAAATATCTGCTGATAAGGATAAAGATGGCAACTACATCCCCAGCAGCATACACATGACATTTGAAGATTCACAAATAAATGAAGCTATTTGTTCTTATCTAAATTGTAAACAACAGATGGATTTAATTGCCTATGAGGATAATGATAAAGCTGTGATTGAACAGCAAAAAGAATTTTATGATGATAAGATTAACAGATTGCTTTTATTTAATGAATGTATTAAAAAAATCCGCTAAATTGCGGATTTTTTCTTTGCTAGGACTCTATTATAATACTTCTCTTTACATATCCTGAGTAGTTTATCCCCTACTTAAATAGCTTTGGTAAATCGTTGGTAAAAATCTACTGTAACATCCCCAAAACGCCGTAAAATCAAGTATTTTTAATCAAGGTTAGTATATTGCCGTGGCAGATAAAAAGTATTTTTATCATGTATCTAAAACCTCTCTAAATGCTTGATTTTACTGTATTTTCGGCACTTGCAACAATTCTGCAATATTTCTATGACAGTGTTTTTGTTCACATTTTTAGCATATTTTGGAATAACTTTGCATAACTTTTCCTTCGTTTGGGCTAAATACTGGGCTATTTTCAAACCTTTTAGCCCACAACCTTTTTCATCTCTTCTAAGGCATCCTCAAACTGTAAATGAGTATATGTATTAAGGGTAACCCCTATATCTGAATGTCCCATAATATATTGTAATGTCTTTGGGTTCATTCCAGACTTTGCCATATTCGAGCAGAAGGTGTGTCTGCAAACATGAGGTGTGATGCAAGGCATTTGTATTTTGTAAATACTGTTATACTTCTCACGGATATGTTGGAAATACTTTTCCCAATGTAAAGCAACCATAGGCATATCATTCTTATCTAAGAACAAAAAGCCACTATAACCATCTATCATAGGCTCAATCTTTGGATGCTTTCTATTCTGTATAATCCTACGAAAACAATCTGCAACATCTTCTTTCATAGGAACATATCTCTCACCCTTTTCAGTCTTAGGTGTTAATATCTCATATTCCATATTGCGTGTCCTTTGTAATTGATGGTCAATCTTAATTCTCTGCTTGTCAAATTCAATATCATTTGCTGTCAATCCGACAAATTCAGAGACACGCAATCCAGTATTAAATAAGATATAAATTCCATCATAGTATTTGCAGAAATGCTTATCCTCTTTAATAAACCTCAAAAATTCTCTCTGCTGTTTTCTTGTAATAGCTTCTCTTGTTACACTATCATTCACAACTACCGTTGCAAGCTGGAACTCAAACGGATTCTTTCTTATCAAATCATCATCAACTGCCATTTGAAAAGCTGGTCTTACAACACCTCTGATAGAATGAATACTACTATATCCTCTACCATCATCCTGTAATTTAATCAGCCATGCTTTAGCATCTGATAATTTAATTGTATCAATTCGTTTTGCTCCAAATTCTTCTTTCTTAATCACATTGATAACAAAGTTATAATTCGCCTGTGTATTATGTTTTACACCTCGTTTTTGACTAATATATCTCTGTACCAATTCTAATACCGTTATATCTCCACCATTAGTAGAAACTGCATCACTTAATGCTTTCTCAATAACCTTCTCTTTTTCTCTAAGAGAAATATCTTTTCGTTTCCCCTTTGGGTATGGATCAGATTCAGTCAATCTCCAACTATATACTGATTTTCTCTTTCCAAATGAATCATTATATTTATAACGGTATCTTCCATCTTTATCCTGGCTCTCCCCAGTCGCTAACTTACGACCTTTGTTGTCTCTTCTAATTTCTGACAATCCGTATCTCTCCTTTCATACAGAAGAGCCTCGGCATGATACTTCATACTATACCATAACCAAGGCTCAAAATCTATTAAAACCCTATATAATCAGCACTAAATAGCTGTCAATTTCTCATCCACAAACTTTTCAAATAACTGTCTTTTTATACGTGGTCTTGTACCATTCCACAATATAAAATTGTCGTGTTCGTGTTCATCAACAATCTTTCTAATCTTCTTGTCACTAAATCCAAAATATTCTGCTGCTTCTTGAACAGATAGTGTATATTTCTGCCAGATGGGTATTACGCAACTGGTTCTTTCTTCTTGATCTGTCATACTTATAAAAATCACGCTCCTCACAGATAAAAGGACTCGAATATTTCCACCGAGTCCAATACTCCTATTTTGCTTTAAAATTGTTTTTTACCCAATTCTTTACTTGTGTTATTCTTGTATTCACCCAATCTCTAGTCGCATAATCAGATAAATCACTCTTTTTTACATAATTACTCATATTAGGTATATCACTCTTTGTCGCCACTCTATCTGAACCGATATATACACGAAAATCATTAAACTTTACAGATCCATAAAAGTTTGTATGTATATCACTTCCACCAAAATCTAGTACCCCAAGTTGAGGTACTGAAATAATTTTATATTTATAGTTATTGCCATTCCAATTAAATCCATAATTTATACCATCATAAAATGTTGCATTAGTAAACTCACTCTCAACAGCACTAATAGTTGATCCCGTTATATTAGATCCTGTAATCGTACTTCCAATGATATTATTGCCAATCAAATTTCCTGTAAATGTAGCATTTCCATACGAATCAATAGAAAATTGTGGGCTACTTATTCCAGAGTCATTCAATACTACTGATCCGAATGTGCCACTTGCGCCTGTAATATCTCCACTAAAATTCCCCTTTACACCATCTAAAGTTCCTTTAAATGTGCAACTATTTCCAAACGTTCCGCTATTAGCAATCATATTTCCATTGCTATCAACCGTAAATGTATTATTGATATTGATTTCACCGCCTGATATTAAACCTGAAAATGTACCGCTAGCAGATTTCAAACTACCGGCAAATTCAACATCACCATCGGAGTTTATATATACTTGTTTTTGATTGCCTTTGTAAATAGAAAAAAGCTCAGAGGCATTATTCGGTTGAATCTTCACGGAATTTTTCCCACTTGAAGCAATAAAACCAGAATCATCGAACTTATATGTGCCTGAATTATTTTGTAAAGTAAGATATTCTCCTAAAAATAATTTTCCTAAAATCGCTTCAGCATTTACAGCATAGACAGTGTTTCCATTTTTATCTATGGGTATCTTTCCGATAGCCATTTTTGCACTCTTGAATCCATCATCTGAGAATACAATTTGATTGTTAATAATCTTGATCTGTTCAGGATCGAAGTCATTGCGCTCATTGTTCCATTGTCTGAACGTCATACCTGTTTCGTCCCAAACTTGGCTCTGATTTTTTGCATTTTGAATCTGAACAGTTGCAACATCTAATCCATATTTCCTCATTTCTTCAACAAAATTACTTTGATTTACAGATTTGTCATACTGATCCTTATTGAATTGGAAACTCATAGCAGCCGAATTAGCCTGTGAAATGATACTGGCTACATCATTACATACACCATGCACACGGATAGCATCTGAAAATGTAACATCAATTTTGCTTGTGTCGTTATAATCAACTGTAAAACTAATTAACCTCAATTTAATTACGGTATCATAATCCGTTGCCATTCTAATAAAATTGCCAAGCTGAAAATATTTCAAAAATCCTTTGAACTGTGGGATAGTAAGAACATTAGAAAGAGTAGAAGTGTACTGATATTGTGGTCGGCATTTCTTTGATAAATCCTTCCATGCGACATCATATAATTGTTTTTCAATATCAAACAATTCAACGTCTGTTGTATTATCAGCAATAGAATAGTTGTCATTGCTATATGTTTCCTCTACAACATAAGTGTCAAGTGTTTTCCACTCGTCCTTAGTAAACCACTTATCCATATCCAACTGCTCTTGCAATGAAGTCATTTCTGCTTTGATAGAATTGTATGTTGCTTCTGCACTTTCTACTTCTGTCTGTCGTTTATCCAATTCAACTTGTACACTATCTAACAATTCTTTATTTTTCGCATAAAGATTATAATTGAAAGAATCCGGTTTATTCATACCTTGAGCACAATAGACTTCATCTACATTTTTATAGGAATCACGTTTATCTTGCAACATATACAATCCATATAAGCTCCAATCTGTAGACTCAGCGGATTCTGGATTACGTGTATACAATTCTTGTATAACATCTAATTGTTGACGCATCCTATCTGTTATACTTTGATAAGTCAACTTCAATGATTGATATTTCTCGTTATATGCTATGACTTTATTTTGTATACTTTCTTCCATTTCTGGCAGATAATATTCAAAATTATATATTTTATTTGTTCCATTTGGATTGATTTCTGCAACTTCAACATTATCACCTCCAACAACACGATAACAAGTGATAATACTATTCTCGTCAATCGTTTCCTCCATAGACTGCGCAAGATTATCCATAGAAACAAAAATGTTAGTATCATCACCATAATTGTCTAAATCATAAGCATTTACAGTCATGTTGAACGTATCGAAAATGAATAAACAATTAAATGCCTCAGATACATCATTTATTAAAAATGAGTATACATCGGAATCATCTATATCAAATGTCCTTTGTTTATTTGCAATTGACTGATCCACATGTCCTACAGACCAATTAGGTGCGACATTTAATACCCTATGAAGCAAACTTTTGTTTAGATCTGTTGGATTATAAAAAACAGTCTTTGCATATTTTTCATCTTCAAAATCATCAGAATTTACCTGAAAATCAACAAGCCGTTTGTTGCAAAGGGTACTCTCTAACGAATTTGCTGTAATACTTTTTGAAATTCCTGTATCATCAATTTTAGTCTCAACATGAATTTTATACCAGCCAATACCCTGTATCATAATCAAACGATCCTCTTGAAAATCGTCATAATGTTTTTGTTTCTTACCATTTATATCACGGAATATTTTAAAAGAAGCTGTTTGAAATGTATTTAGATTAAAAGTAAGAGACAAATCATCATAGATACTTACTGCACCAAGAAAAGTTTTATCCTTTTTGGCTATGTAAATAATTGGTTTTTCAAGATTATTCAGAAAGTCAACTGGTAAATTAAATGATTGAATCGCCATAAAGTCACCGCCTTCCTAAATCATTTTCTTCATTTCTTTTTCATATTTCTTTTTGAGTTTTTTCATTTCTCTGTTTGTGCCAGAAAACTCTCTATTTAACTTTTGTGTCTCAGAAATAATATCCTGTAATTTCTGAATATCACTTCCAAAACTTTCAATTTCTTTCTGTAATTCAGTGTTCTCTTCCTGTAACTTCCGAATCTGTTCATCACGTTCTAAAAGCAGTTTTTCGAGAATACTCACTTTTCTTTCATTCGTCATTTCTGACATATATTTTCCTCCAATCAAAAGGAGAGGGTATTCCACCTCTCCATATTTTTATCTATATCTTGTACCGTTTGTGTAATAGGTAGCTTGGCTAATCTTTTTAACAACGTTTTCAGCCTGTTTTTGAGCAACACCTTCCATTTGTTTAACAATCTGGTCTGTAGCGACACCTTCAACAATCGTTCTGTTGTCAATTTGATAAGTAGGAGATTGTGATGAAACTTTCTCGGGAATGTTCTTCAGATTGCTAATAATAGAATTAATCTGTGGAATAACAGGCTTAAAATTCAACAATGCTTGTGTCTGTTCCTTAGAAAGTACAGCTTCGCCACGTTGTAAGAAACTAATACCATCTTCACCAGAAAGTTTAACGAGATCCTTAATCACACCGCCAGTTGAGAACGAAGCGTCTTTTATAAGTTTCTTGAGAGCTGAAGTAATTTTTTCTCTATCATTCTTACCAGACAAATCACTTTTTACAGATACACCAAGTTTCTTCGCAAGGGCAACTTCATCAGCCTTACTCAGAACTTGTCCATGCTGTTTATCATAAAGATACTGATTAAGAGCACCGTAATACGATTTCTTGTGTGTTGCCGATACTGAATGCTTAGATATCCATTCCGTAATATCACTTGCTTTCTTTCTGAGTTTATTCAATTCCTGTTGCTTGTCATCATTGTTATTACCAGAAGAACCAGAACCGTTTCCGCTTGAAGTTCCTGAATCGTTTGATGATCCAATACCTTGTGTGTCTGTAACTTTTGTATCTGCATACTTGGCACTTGCTTCAGCAGCTTCATCCGCAGCTTTACAAATAGATTGCCATGAAGATTCAATCAAACTAAGCTGTGCGGTAATATTTGGTACGTTAGATGATAATGTACTTGCATAAGTGCCAACAGCAGATCCACCGTCTTTCCAAGCATTTACAATATAAGTTGAGATTGAAATGCCCAAATCCTTAGAGATTTTATTGATATTTGATGCAACCTGTGAAGAATTTGCATTAACATATGTGAGAGCATCGGAGAATACCTTATTGGTATCTTTTAAATAGTCTTCAGCTTGCTTTTTGCTATTTTCAAGCATTTTATCCAATCCTTCCTCTTGATCGGATATGGATTTATCATAGAATGAATCTTTTTCTTCTTTTTCTAAATCCTGTAAGTTGCTTCTTAACTGTCTAAGATTTTTGCGGTTACTATCGCTATCATCATTTTCAAGAATTGCAATCTGACGCTTTAAACGTGCAATCTTTTTGCTACGTTCTAATGTTTGATCATTAAATTCTTTTTCTGACTTTTCCTGTTCAAGCAATTTTTTGCGTTTCTCAATCTCTTCGGAGAGGGCATCATTCTGCGCATCTAATCCTTGCTTTACATAGGCAACTAACGACTTCTTTGCTTCATTTGCAGACTTGATAGAATCACGCTGACCTTGCTGATATTCACGAAGTTTAGAATTATAATCTGTAAGACCAATTTCTCCATCATTATACATCTCATTCAAATCAGCAATTTGTTTCTTATATTGTTCTGCCTCTGCAAGATATGTATCATAATTCTGAGCTGTCAATCCCATAGCAGTGATTCCATCTTGCGTAATCATTCCTGTATCACTGTTAAATAGATTGTCAGAATCAAGCATATCAATTAAGAAATCTGTCTCGTCTGTAATGTCTCCAAGCTTATTAAGCAACTCGTCAAAATGGTCAAATTTCAACTCATTGATAGACTTTTGAAACTCCGCAAGTTCCTGCTCATCCTGTTGAATAGATTCATAGACACCATTTAAAGCTTCTTGTGCTTCATACCATTCATTACTGCCAAACTTAATCGTAGATAATTTCTTTGCAAGTTTTCCAGCTTCTTCTTGTTTAAGCTTCATGTCAGATTTGACTGCATTTGCCTGACGTGTATAGTAAGCCTCACCAATCAACTGACCTTTTGCTTCGGCTATACTAAGAGAATTAGAGACAGCGTTCTTTCTCTGCTCAATCAGTCCAGCTTTATTGTCGTACCGTTCCTGCACCTTATCAAAGCGATCTTTCCTAGCTTGACGCACATTAGAGGTATAATCCTCTTTAGCCTGATTATAATTATCAGTTGCGGTATTCTTTGCAAGAAGATATTCATTATGTGCTATGCACTTTTCCCTAAGACTGTCATTTCCAATCTTGTTAATAAGATTATACGAAATTGACTTATTGGATTTTAAATTACTCTTAATAGAATTAAATTCCTTTTGAGTAAGACCAATGTTTTTAGCTTTTGTTTTTTTAAGAGACTTTGTAAGAGAACTCTTATTGGATTTATAACTTTTTGTTGCACCAGTATAAGCAGTTTTTGAAGCTGATAACTGGCTATCGTAGTTTTTAATAATCTGTTTATACAGACTGTCAATATCAGACGTACCGATTTTCTTTGTTGGATTAAATGTAAGATTACCTACCTTGGCATTCAGAATATCCATCTTTGTTCCAAGTTTTTCAATCTTATTAGAAGCACTATCAATCGGATTGTTCGCTAAAGTCTCATATAAATCCTTTAACTGATCCGTAAGACTAGCAACCTGTTCCTTGCAAGCTTTTGCTTTCTCATAATAGGTCTGATAATCCTTTAATGCATTTTTCAGGTTTTCATTTTTAATAGAAGCGATACCATCTGAACCAAGTGTCCCTTCACGGATAAGTTTCTTGTAATGTTCAAGTGTCTTGGATGATACACCTTTGACCTTTTTTACATTCTTTCCGCTTGTCGTTGTAGAACCACTTATTCCACTAAAACGTGAACCAGACACAAAATCCTTACGAGATGAAAGTTTGGAAACTCTTACAGATGCGCCAGTATGAGGGGATTCAATAAACTTACCGTCTCCACCATAAATACCTACATGTGTGATGTTGTTCTTGCTTCCAAAGAATACTAAGTCACCAGCCTGCAAATCACTTTTTGAATTGATCTTTGTTCCCATCTTAGCTTGATATGATGCTTTGTGTGGTAAACTTACACCAAACTTCTTATAAATCTGCTGTGTAAATCCAGAACAATCCGCACCTTTTGTAAGACTTGCACCACCCCAAACATATTTCAGCCCAAGATAATCTGTAGCAGTATCATATACAGCATTTCCACCTGAAGAAGATGAGGATGATGAAGTTGTCTTTTTGCTATTCTGTTTTTTCGCAGCTTTATTGGCATATGCCATGTATTTCTTGTATGCTTTTTCCTGTGCAGTAATAGCCTTTGTTGTAGCTTCGATAGCTTTTTTGGTTTGATTTTTCTTCTGACCGAATGTGAGAAGATCATCAATCCTATCCTTTGCTTTTGAAGCCTTGTCTGCAAGATTATTAAGTTTAATCTCAATAAAATCAAACACCTCGGCAGCATCGGATTTTGTTTTGGATTTGGAACTCTTTGATGACGGTGATTTGTAACTTGATGAACCAGTCGGCTTGATTTTAATATCGGGCATTTTGATTTCTGTAAAACTGTCATTTATTTGTTTTACAATATCTTCAGCACTTTTCTTTGCTTGTTGTTGTGTGCCTTTCTTTTTAAGTTCATCTATTGTAGGAAGACCACTTGAATAATCAATCTTTCCAGAAGTCATTCCAAACTGTAGATCTGAAAATTTTGTTCCATTGGAATAGGTGTTACCATTAACCAATTTGTCTAAAGCACTTTGTAATTGACTTATATATTGTTTAGAAACACCTGCCGCTTTCGCAATAGCAACAATATTATTAACATCATCCTTTGTGTTGATTTTAGTGTTGTTAATATCTAATTTTGACAAATAAAGTTCTGCAATAGATTTTTTTGCCGCCTTAGACGCACTTGCTTCTGCGAGAATTTCTGCAACTTCTTTTGGAGTTGCATCTGTTAAATCAGTTGTGACTTTCTCGTTTTCTGTTTTGGCTTTCGTATTATATTCTGTTGCTGTAGTGTTGTATTCTGTCTGTGCAGCTTCTTCTGCCCGTTTATTTGCAAGAGCCTGTTCAACAGCAGCGGATGCGTTTTCAACACCCATCTGATCTAACTGAGTAATATAATATTGTTTATTTGCATCAGTAAGGTTAGCTAAAAAGTTTTCACTGTTTACCCACTCAGTTGCAAGGGCATTTGCTGCTTTCTGGCACTGATCCATACTAGATTCAGAACTGCCCATTACCTCTTCAAATTTATCCCATGATTCGAGTCCTCTAACAGAAACATCAAATCCTGCTAAATCAGAAGCGGATGCAACTGTACCATTCTTCTTGTCAGCAAGCACATCAGACATCTTAGAAATCTGTGCAGACATAGAAGAAAGTTGCGTAGAAGCGTTTACAAGACTGTTAATCTTTCTTGCAAGTTCTTCGGCTGATAAACCTGTGTCAGACATAAGTTTCTGACCGCCAGCAAGTTTTTCGATAGAATTTTCGGTTAGTTGTCCTGCATTTGCTAAATCGAGAAGGTCATCGGCTACACCTTTGAGGTCGGAATCATCTGTATTTTTGAGATTGATCCATGCTTCGTCAAAAGATACTAATGCTGTAGTTGCCGTATCTGTTTTAGATTCAACATTTTCAATAATGATTCCCAACTGTTGCAAAATAGAAATAACATCCTCTGCTGACAAACCAAATTTACTTGCTTTTTCGTTTATCTTGTCAAAGGCATCTCCATTATTTCCATCATCAATCATAGATTTAACGTCTGTTACAGACAATCCTTTTAATTGATTCGCTAAATCATTTACACCATTTTTATTATTTTTTAATGCAATGTAAAAACTATAAGATTTAGTATCTGCATCATCGAATGTCTGGTCTATAATATCTTTGTACTTTTTCCATTCGGAATTATCAGAGATTTTCTGCTTGATTTTTTGTAGATTCTCATATGCTGACTCAACGTTTTGGTCATCATATGGATTTTTAGAATTTGAGATAGCATTATTATACTTTTCGACCGCTTCTGTCATAGTATCATATTCAGAAGATAATTTATCATCTGTAGCGATCTCAGCTAATTGTGCCTGTTGATATATTTCTTTATATTTTGAAGTAATATTATTTGCTTTACTAAGTGCTTCACCGGAACTATCCAATAACCCATCAAAAATACCACTCATTGTATCGGATGTATTGCCTGATTGCTTCTGCAATTCTTTTAAAGAATTCATAAAAACATTTATTGCTTTTTGAGCCTCTTCCGCATTTCCGGTAAATTCAAAACCATTATGTGAAAAATCAATATTATTATCCTCTGCAAGTTTCTTTATCTTTTCACGTATTGGCAATTCATCCGCATCAAGCAAACCATTCATTGTGCCAAGAGAATAGGTTTTATTCTCCGTCATTTGTTTTGTTGCTTCTTCAATTCCTTTGCGATTATCATTCAATAAGGTGTTTGCAGCTTCCTTATTATACGCTTTGATTGCATTTGTTTGATCCTTATAAGCATCTGTGACCAGATTTAATTTACCATATTCGTCACCGAACTGCTCATTCAACTGCTGCTGCAATTCCAACAACTGCTCTTTTACACTGGCAGTCTTCTTTTCGTCCCCTTTTGCATCAAGTAACTGTTTTTGTAAATTCTGATACTTTGATACCATCTCTTCAATGGTTTGTGATTGGTTTTTATAGGTGTCAGATGCTTCGCTTGCGGAAGATCCCGCTTCTTCTATTGATTGTTTATATTTCTGCCATATTGCCATGCCAGCCGTTAAAACCGTTGTAACAACAGCAATCGGATTAGCCTTCATCATCGTCCATAGACCAGAAAAAGCATTTTTCAAAGAAGTTGTTGACGCAGTAAGTCCCGTGTTTGATCTTATAAGATTCCAGTTTTTCAACTGAAGTTCGGCTTCTTCCGCAGATAATCCGGCAGACATCAAAAGTTGCTTTCTCTGTGCCTGTGTCAAAGCCTTAGAAGATACCACAAGTTTCAATTGACTCATAGAAAGACCACTTGTTAATGAAAGTAATCTGTCAAAATTATTAGTGGAAACCCTTGTTTTTCCAACAATATCCAAAGCATTTTTGAATTTGTTCAAATTGATGTAAGCTTCATTGGTTGCTGTTTTAATTATTGTAAATGCTTTAATTGCACCACCAACAGCTAATCCAGATAATACACCCTTCAACGCACCTGTTTTATCAATAAATTTGACCAATGCATTTGTGGCTTCAATGATACCAGCATATACCTTATTCATATCAGAATTCATAAGCATTGATTCAAACGAAGCCTGTAATGAATTTGTCTTTGCTTCCAAACTCTCTTTATAAGAAGAATTGAACTTTTCAATAGCAGTTCCAGCAGATTCCGCACTTGTTTTCGTATAATCTAATGCTTTTGAATAATTGTTAAATAAGGCTATCAATTTATTATATTGATAAGTTCCAGCCATAGCGGTTGCCACTGCTCTCTGTGTTGTGCTATCAAAACTGCTCCATTTAGCACCAACTTCATCCATAATCTTTTCACTACTAATGAATTGATTATTGGTATCACGCATTGCAATACCAACTTTATTTAGCACCTTTTCCGTATCATTCAGGCTCTCTCCTGTATCAGAATCAACAAATTTTCCTGCCTTAATTTGATTCATTCGTGAGAATACGGACTTAAACATATTACCCACGCTCTCATCACTGTCCTGTGTGACTTCTTTAACACTAGCAATCATGCCGATAAGTTTGTCCATGCTGACTCCTGCCATATCAGCAGCAGATGCGGTTTTAGACATTGATTCAGCAAGTCCACCGGCATCAGATGCAGACTGCATATCAACAGCCGTTAATTTATCAACTACGTCAATTGCTTCAGATGCACTTTTCTTGTAACCATTCAATGCAGATGTTAAATATTTACTTGCATCCGCACTTTGAATCTGTCCTAACTTTGAAAGCATCATGGAATCATATACCAATTTCCCTGCTTCCTTTGCAGATTTTCCCTGTCTCAGCCAGGAATCGGCAGAATCCGCAACCTCTTTTGTTGTTGCACCAATCGACTGTGCCTGCTGATTTAACTGTTTTAAATAGTCAGACGCAGCACTACGTCCTTGTCCCATAGCGACTGACAAATCTGTAATAGACTGATCTAGGTCTTTAATTTCAGCTTTCGCACCATTGGCAGCTTTTCTAATTTCATTCATAGCTGTCAAATATGCTGTAAATGCAAGACTTTTCCCAGAAAATACTCCTCCAATTGTATTCTTTAATTTATCAAATGCCGACTGCGTGTTTTTCGCTTCATTTGCAAGTTTTTGAATTTTCTGTGTTGTTTTGTCAGTTCCGCTTCCATTCACATTCAAGTTTACATTGTACTTGCCATTTTGTAACTTTTGTAAATCTTCTTTGGCTTTTTCGTCACGCAAATTCACATCAATATCTATTCGTTTTGCCATTTCTTCACTCCTTCCGTTATTTTATATCATTGCCCCTTCTTTTCATTCCTTTTTCGAAGGCATCATCTACACGCTTTGATCGTTCTACCTCATATTTTGCGTTATCAATAAATGGTCTTGGTGCATTGAATACTCCGGGATAATCATAGAAAAATCCATTTCTGCTATTTCCGTCATTTATTAACTGCGGTAATCCATAACCATGATTATATGTTCCATAACCGTCATTGAACTGTGCTTCATTAACCACTGATAAATGCATATTTTTCTCATATCCGACTATATTTCTAGGATCATCAATACCATTGGTGTTTCGTCTTTCATAAATTTCAGGGGTATATTGATTAAACACATCTAATTGTATATGCTCGATCTCAATATCCCGAACCTCGTCAAATACTTCCTTGGAAAGTACATCATCAATATCAGATTTAATGTCGTTCATCAAATCATCCCATTCTTTAAAACTCTTTTTCATTACTCAATCCTATACTCATGATCACAGCCAATACCGGCTTCTATAAACTCATCTATGTATTTACCGAAATTAAACAACTGATCCAATGCTTTCAAAGTATCATCAGCGTTTATGTTTCTTTTCATATCACAGCTCATAATTTCACAACACTTCTTCTGAAAATCTGGATTATTTATCAGATTTAAAACAATTTGTTTCTTTTCATCCTCATCCAAAGCATCATATTTTTCAGAAATTGTATCTTTATCAATGGCACCTGTTGTCCTATACTTACCAGAATCCAATTTTGACTTTACCTCTAGCAAATACGATGCCATAAGTTGATAATACGCAGCATCTTCGTCTAACTCTTTAATTAGGCTTTCAAATTCTTCTTCCGAATTTAATGTTTTTAATAATGCAGGAATCTCTATGTTTGTTAAGAAAAATTCCCTTTTATCTTCATTCATATTACTAACTACTTTAAAAAACTCCGTATATGTAAATTTATTTGCTTCCATTAACTAACCTTCTTTCCCAGAAACTCCACGTCTCTGTATGTCTTATAAACTTCTTCAATTTCGTAATCATAATTTGTTGTGCCATCTTCTACCGCACGCAAATAAACGGTTGACCATATAACTGCTACAACCGCATAAATTGAACCATCGTATTTGATTCTGTCACCTTTATTTAATTTCACAGATTTTACCTCTTGGAATTTTTGATTGAATAATCATGTTGTGGCTTTCGCCTAAGATAAGTTTTTATTAATTTTATGAATTGATTAAATAATTTTCCAGCTTTGAGAATAATGCTGGATGTAAATTAATTTTCCCTAATTTGAATCTTGAAAGTACATCTTTGTCAATACCTGTGACGTTGGCAATATAAATTTGTTTTTCTTTCTGTGTCCGTTCTTTTAACAGATCACGCAATTCTTCTTGTGTCAATTTTTAACCTCCTTTGCTATTTTTGTAGATAAAAAAGAATAACCAGTGCAAAATCAATCACACTGGTTTCAATATCAAATTGATATAAAAATTTTTAAGAAACATATGCTCCGACTATCATATAGGATAGTAATAGCGACTCATCAAAAGATGAATCTTAACAAAATAAAAAGCAGGTGTGTACACCACCTGCTCGTGAATACTAATGTAGATTGGTCGAAATAAATCTACACGATTCGATAAAACCTAAAATTATTCGAAGATACGCTACTATGTTTTTCGATTCTAGGAATCAAATCACAACGGAATATCTTCTGTAAACTATTATAGATCAATATAATATATATGTCAACTATGTTTTTCGATATTATCTAGTAATTGTTTATATCTATTATTCTGCGCTTTCAATTTTTGTATCAGTTCTTTTTGATCATTAATTTTCTTTGCATCTTTTTCAATCTTCTTTTGCATCCAAAAATGTTTCGTATACAAATGAGGAAATTCCACTTGAAATACTTGTTCTTGTATAGACTCAATTATACTATTATCTATTTGAACTGATTCTTTTTCGATTCTTCCAGCAGATATATATTTGCAATCATTTATCATGAGAATACAATCTTTCTGAAATCCTTCTTCTTCCAATCCTTGCCTATACTTTTTATTACCGTTAGGCTTTTTTTCTGGGTGATAAGAATGTTCAAAAACATCATGTCCACTTCTCATTGGTATAATCAGTATTTTTTTATCCTTTTTACCAATACATAATCCATAATGATAATAAGACAATTCTCCGCAAAAAGTTTTGCCATAATCAATATAATATACTTTTCCAATATTAATTGTTACTTTATTACCATTTCCATCATAAAATGTATCTACTGAATTTTTCTTTATCCAATTGGCATCACTTATGATAGTAGAAGCTGCATCATAAGCATTCATATTTTTAATCCCTTTTATAAAATTTTCCATCAATTGAATAGAAGCTAGTAATATATTCGGGGTCTTTTTTGCTTTCTTATTTTTATTAAATAATGTATTCTCTGTAAAATTTGTTATTGAATTAATATCTTTCCATGACATATTTTGTGATCTTGTCATCATTATAACATTCCCCAATCATTAGTATTTAATATTACCATTATATACCAATAATCTACAGAATACTACTTATTTTTCTATTTCTTTCGTTTTCCGTACTTCACGGACAGACCTAGTTTGAATCAGCCTGTCCGCTCAATCATTGTTTTGTTTGAATACACTCGGTACTCTACCAACACACTGCTGTTTGAGGACAATGCATCAGCAATTTATAATAAAAATTATCACTTTCTCAAGGTGACAATCGTTATTATCGTGGCACGAATCCAAAATTCATGCCATCTAGTATGATATTCAAATATATAATAATCATTCAAAAAGAATGTCATTATCGTGCGGAGTTTTTTCACTCCGTATTACAAGTATATACACGCATCTTTCATAGATGATATACAGGAATTGACACGCAGTATCAATTTGAAGTGCATAAGTAGTGTATTACTAAATCTCTGTTGGAATCTGTACCAACGATAAATACTTTTCCAATTTATCCGCATCGGATGGAATAAGGTACATTTTCCCCTGCTTATACTTTGCCAAAACGTCATACGAAATTTTAGCATGATCTGCAATAGCTCTGGCACTAAGACCAGAATCAACTACTGTAATCAATTTATTTCTTAACTCTTTTTGATTCATAGTCTTTCTCCAATTCTTTAAATAATTATTTGGAAGAAATACTTTTCTTCCTAAGTATGATTTGTCAGTTTTTATCACACTTACATACTTTTCCCCCCTTTATTTTCAACATTTTATGGTATTTATGCACAATTTTTATCTACGTTTTTTATAACTTTTTCCCTGAATTTATCATTTGCGACAGCATACAGATGTTGATATTCAATATTTTTCTCAATGACTTTCGTCCCGTTTTCCGGCATATTTAACATATGTATACACAAATGGTTGTTTTTATCTACTTGCAATTCAATTATCTTATGATCTCGTAGCATATTCAAAATCGAGTCAAGATGTTTTCTATCTATCTTTACCAGTCTGCAAAGACTCGATCTGTTCAGCCTATTATTTTGACTTTGAAACAATTTCACATCAAAACTATTAGTTTTTCTGCAAGCATAAAATAATGCCAATAACAATTTTCTTGCCTCAACACTATATTTTTCTTTTGTTGAAATCTGATTTTTAATCCAGGAAATATCCTCTGAATAAATGTTTATAGATTTTTCCTTGGCAACCTCCGTTTCAAATTCAGAAATCAAGAAATTCTTGTCTCTATACTCTTTTAATGCATTTATGCTCTTTACTGCCTTTTCTCTACGCTTCTTCAATTTTGTAAGTTGTTCTTCATCTATATCACTATTGAAGTTACCTTTGCATCGTTCAATAAGCTGTTCACCAAAGCAGCCCCACAAAATAGACTTATCTTTATAACGTTTCATAAATCCTTTATCTGTATAATATATTTCAAGAAGTATATCCACCAGTTCCGAAACTTTCGGCTTAATTTCTAACAAATCAGCCCTTACCTTATCATATAATGCTATATATTTTTGGTCACGTTCTGTATCGCCGGACATACAAAAGTCGGCATCATAATAATTTTCATTGGAAATATCTGCAAATTCCTCTTGTGCATCAACCAAATAGTCTTTTATTTCCCTATATTTATTTGATGTAACATCCGGGACACTTGACATTAAAGTAGTTACGTCAAACGGTTGTTTTACTTGTATAGAGGATTTCTTCTTTGCAATCTGACTTTCCATGTAATGACAAATCATGTTCATGGTACAATCAGAATCATCAAATAAATTTTCATCTTTCTCCCCAACCAATGCAGCGTTAGTTTTCATTTCCTTTTCCATACTGCGTTTCTTTCTAAATGATCTAAGATATTTCATAAAATATGGTTTTTTATGCTCTTTTAATAAAGCCTTTATTTCACTTGGCATTTCAGCTTCTTCACCATGTTTCGCATAATCAATCGTAATCGATCCAACTATGCTCATAATCTTTATATAATTTTGAATATCTTCTGTCTGTTCCAAAGACCAAAGTTCTGAAATTGGATTGATGACACTACCAATATTATTTTTATATCCTTTATGATCGCATTCTATAATAGTATCTACATCACTAACATCAACTTTTTTCACTCCATTAGTAGACTTTCGTTTATCAGTTTTAATATGATGAATTGTATTGGCATTGTTTCTTCTGGCTGCTTCACAAATAACTCTATTGTCCGTTGTAAGAACGTGATCACCGTCAAAATCCGCTGAATTAAGCTTCAAAGCAATAGTATTTTCAAATACACTAAGGATAATTCCGGTTTTCTGATATCGGAACCATTTTTCCATTTCTTCACTCGTGATAACTTGTACGGGACAATGTTCATTTGCAATATGTGGTGAGCGAATAATATCAATCCAAGGTGTATCATACAAATTATAATTCCAATAATTAGAATAAACTTCGTTTCCATGTAACAATCCGGTTACTTCCAATCCAAAAGCATGTTGCATCAAGGCATACAAATCTGGTGTCAATGTCTGATAATTTCCGCTTACAATAATTTTTCCCACATAGGCACGTTCTTTTCCAGATTTCAGATCTTGTTTTATCTTCTTTTGAACAAATTCATCATTAAATAATGAATGCTTATAATACAATGCCTGATAATACGCTGGGAACTTACTCCATTCAATATCATCATTTTCATCTTGATCACTAATAATTCCACGATATTTTAAAAATCCTTCGACACTACTGCACGCATTTATATATCCATCAACTGTAGCATCACACAATTTTTTTATTTCATCGCCTGTATAACTTGATGTCTGTAATGGCTGATATGCCATAACTGTTGTTTTCTTCAATTCTGACAATTTTTCATCATAAGAAGAAATATTAAATGTCCTCTTATATCCATAAACCTCTTTTTCAAAACACTCTTTCCACTTCTCAATAGAATCATACAAATCATGGAACTTAAACTGACTTTTCGTTAAAATACAATCAATCTTGTCATTAAACAAATCCCATTTTTTACCCTTAATATCAATAATGGTACTTGATCCAATTGTATTTGCGAACTCGGTCACAGGCATTGTATAAAGTTTTCCTTTTAAACATGGAATGCATCGAAACTGGAAAGATGCCGGTATATAATCGAGATTCAATTCCTTGCTCCACTGCCCTGCTTTTTCAACAGTTACAAGTCCTGCACCATCAAACAAATTTATAGATATATCTTCTTCTCTATCATTTTCTACTTCAAATTTTCTGCTTATATTGCCGTTTTCATCCTCTGTGTCTGTTTCCAAGACAACATCAACTTTTGCTTTTTGAAAGATTTCCTTATCATCAATAACAACAATATTTGGCATTGATACTGGTATACTATCTGTTGCAGCCAATCCAATATATGAATTCCATTTTGACATAAACTTGTACTTTGTATTCCTATCAAGACCACAGAGTAAAATATCCAATGTCTTTTCCCACACATCTACAGATACAAGCATTGCTTTCTGTGTCCTGCTATGACTGGAAGATACAATAATTCTCTTATATTTGATTCCATTGTATGTGACAATCATTCCTGTTTTTGTCATATTTTCTTTATAAGCTGTATAGGATCTTCCAACTTTTAAAGATAAAACATCAGGAATGTAATCCCTTTCCTTTACAATCTCATTTTCTTCAGATAAATGTTTGATAATACGGATTAGCTCTGATTCTGCCGTTAAAATCATATGATTATTTCTATCACGTTTGACTTTGTTTTCTACTGCTTTATCATACTTTTTCTGTTTTTCTTTATCCAATTGGCACCGATATATCTTTTTATTTTTATCATCCCTAATAACCGGTATAAACGTATACTCACCATCACCATCAAGTTCCGTCATTTTTACTCTGTTAATATAAACTAATGGAGCTTTCTTTTTATTTGTGTCTTTATTTTTTATAGCAATCAACCTACCTTTCTTATCCTTCTACTTAATATATTCTCCACTTAGGAAGAAACTTTTTTGATTATTCTGTTGTTATCTAAATCATTATGGATAGTTGCGTGAATTACGCTTGAAAAGTTATTACATAAGCATTGAAAACCTATGTAACAACTCTTGAAAATGACATAAAAATACCAACCATCGAATATTGACGGTTGGCAAATCAATTTTATTTTTCAACATTTACTGGTATCATATTATTTTCTTTAGAAAAATTTTTCATAATACAAGCACGATGTTTTCCCTCATACGGATTATATTTTTCATCTTCGTACACAACACATATATTGTTCAATTCATTTTCTGCATCATACTCATACATTCCTTTTTTTACTTTTCTTATAATACTTCCACATAAAGGAGAGCTTTCACAAAGCACTAATTGGTCATCATTAAGATTTGATATTATATTTTTGAGTTTATTATCATCAAACCAATCAAATCCTTGTTTTAATTTTCCCCTTTTAATCAAATCTGTAATTACTGCACATCCATTATATTTGATGTTTTCATCAAATACACTAATCTCATTACCTTCACCTAATGTTGACGGATATTCTAACTCATGCACAAATATACTTTTTTTAATATGTCATTCCTCCTCAATATATTTATAAAACTATCTCTGCATAACTTCTTATAAATTATACTACCACAACCGCTAATATTCAATTTTCAATGTACATTTACCTAAAATATGAAATTCTGATTTCATTGGCAATTTCGACCTCTAAAACGCCCTATTTACAAGGGTTTCAGCGATTGCAGTTTTCAAAATTGAGCATTTTACTTCACAACTGACATAAAACTAGGCTTATTACTCATTTTTGCGATTTCTCCACTCTGATTATCAATAATCAGACCATTTTCTCTGTCCATTGTATATGTCCCAATACCATTGTCTTCACAGAATTTTTCAGCAATACCAATACCTGTCTGCTGTTTGTACATTGCATTCATACAACTCATATAGAATACTGTGAACTCTCTCAAATCTCTGTTCTCATAATCCCACATAAGATCGAATACCCCATCACGACCAACTGCATTGTCAAGACCTTTTTCCTTCAGAACATCCATTGTGAAAAAGTAATCCTTACAGCCCCATTTATCCCCATCATAGGTTTTATCTATCGGGAATATCTTAATTAGATTACCTAGCTTGATACGACCAATAATACCGAATAAAGTATCTATCAGATTAAATCCTGCTTCTTTTACTGCAAATGGCGTATTGTAGCTTGCATCTAATCTCTGATTTTCACGCTCAATATCTGCAACGCATTTTATATACTTCACACCGCATAAAGCAACCTTCACCAATTCATCCTGCGACCAATCATCTAAACTCTTGTACTTTTGAAACATACTGCTAACTGTGTTGTGATACTGTCTGTTCCATATGTCATGTAAAGCAATCGCCCTTGTTAGTCTGTTCAATTCGACTGTGTCTTTGTTTCCTGTTGTAACTGTAAATTTATCCATATATTATATATTCTCCTTCTGAAATTTACCGACCACGATTTCGTGGGAAGTGCATTGTGTGTATATCTGAATGGGGTTTACCAAATTTGGTAAAGGCTTTTTTGATGCTTGTGGTAAATTTGCCGTAAGCTTTATCCATCTTCCACCAAATTTGGTGTAACCTGTAATTAGTCCATGATGGTCTAAACATTGTGCCAAATTTGGTACGAAGTATTTTGGTGAACAAAAAGTTTTTTCATTAGATAGCACATGTCCAACCTGGGCTTGTGCTTTTCTATCACTTACCACTTACGCTATCTTCTTATTCCTTGCACCATACACAAGTGCATCTGCTTTTCCTTCCACGCAATCAGCAGTTACAACAACTTTCTTTGCACTTGCCATATCTGGAACATCAAACATAACCTTCTGCATAGCCGATTCAATGATACTTCTAAGACCTCTTGCTCCTGTTTTCTTTTTAATAGCCAACTCTGCAATCTTTCTCAAGGCTTCATCCTCAAATTCTAGCTTCACACCATCCATAGACAACAATTCTTGATACTGCCTTGTAATAGCATTCTTTGGCTCTGTGAGAATGTGTACCAAATCATCCTCTGATAACGGATTGAGTGCAGTAATAATAGGAAGTCTGCCTATCAATTCTGGCATAAGACCATACTTAACAAGATCATGCTGCTCAACCTTTGATAAGTCGGTAACGGATTCTTTCTTATCGGAAACATTTGCACCAAATCCAATAGAATTATGTGTCTCTTCCTTGCCGATAATCTTATCAATGCCATCAAATGCACCACCACAAATAAATAGAATGTTACTTGTATCAATCTTAACTGTCTCTCCTTGTGGATGTTTCCTACTTCCTGTCACTGGTACTTCTGATACTGTACCCTCAATAATTTTAAGAAGTGCTTGCTGTACTCCCTCACCAGATACATCACGAGTAATTGACATATTCTCGCCTTTACGAGAAATCTTATCTATCTCATCAATATAGATAATTCCTCTTTGTGCTGATTCAATGTCATAATTTGCATTCTGTAAGAGTGTTCTTAACATGACCTCTACATCGTCACCAACATAACCAGCTTCAGTAAGTGTTGTAGCGTCTGCAATAGCAAATGGAACACCCAAAAATTTTGCTAAACTTTGTGCAATCAGTGTCTTACCACTCCCGGTTGAACCAATCATAAGGATATTGGACTTCTGTATCTCAACATCTGATTTTTTATTCTGTTTCAATCTCTTATAGTGGTTATATACCGCAACTGCAAGTATTCTCTTTGCTTCATCCTGTCCGATAACATACTGATCTAAATGTGCTTTTATCTGTGAAGGTGTAGCCAACTGCATATTATTTGTGATATTTTCCTCTTCCTCATCATTGAGTAAGTCACTTGCAATACTGATACAGCTATCACAGATGTAACCATATTTTCCTCTAATCAGCTTGTCTACTTCATCTTTTTTGCTTCCACACATACAACAAAATTCATTATTTTTATTTGCCATTATAAAATCTCCTTTATCAATATTCATACATATCTGCATACGCTTGTTGCTTTTTCTGTTCAATTTCAGATTTCATATCTTGATACAGTTCATACTGCTCACTTGATGGAATATTTGAATTGTCAATCTGTTCCAATAATTTATAAAATTTTTCATATGCTTTTTCTATTGTTATCATAATATCTATTTTCCTTTATTCATACACAATTACTTCTACAGGTGTACACTCTTTCATAAGTTCATCCCATGTAACTTGCCTATATTCTTCTTTATCATAATTAGCACCATCTAAATAGACAAAAATGCAGCAGTTTTTAACACTTTCATCAATAATTTTCCCAGTAATTTGAGTACATAGTTTATATGCTTTTTCCCATTTCATAGAACTTATTACCTCAAAGCTATGTGTTGTAACCCAAATACCAAAAGGAATATCTAATAGTCCAATATAATCCTTATCTGTGTACGAAAATGTTTCGCCTACTCTGTAATATTTTTTCTCTGTAATTGCTTTACTCATATATATAATTCTCCTTCTTCTATCTGATTTTATTTGCAGACGTTCGTAAGAACGAATGCAAGGGCATGAGCTTCGTAAGAAGCGATTGACCAACTGTCTGTGACACAATATATTAGTGGGAACATCCCACACCCTGTTAGTCAGCCAGATAGTCTTGCCACCTACGGTGTCAATCCTTATCTGTCTGCCTTTTTCGTTGGTGTGTCCTGTCAGTTGCTTACGCAACATGCCAGTCCAATCAAGCGAAAATAATTTCATTTTATTACCTATTTCCTTTTAACGATTACACCCCTCAAACCCTTGATTTTACTGGATTCTTTTTCAATTTTAGGAAGGTCAATTTCCTAACTTGCTTTCTTGTGTTGATATTGCAAATTCATTTTCATCCAATCGAATAGTAAATTTCTCATTCTCATACTTGGAATATAAATATTAATTGATTCGCCTTTGCGGATTCTACTTCTCCATATCCATTGAATCATTTCTGATAATCCATATAAATCTTCATTCATAGTAATTCCTCTTTGAAGAAAGAATTGGGTTATACCAGGATGTAAATACACATTGACACAATATGCCAAATTATATGTATCTGCATATTTGTTTGTGGATCGGCAATTATAGCTTACAAACTGACTTGAATAACCTTTACCTTTCAACTTTGCTTTGTAGTCTTTAAATGTAGTCCACATAATAGTATTCGATTTTGCATTTACAATATTGGAAAAATAATTATATAGATTCTTTTTGATTTGTTTTATGCCATTCTGATTTATTTTTGCTCTAAACCAAGTGACTGAAAGACCATTGATTTTTTGATATATGTTTTCATTTAGTTTTCCATCATAAATGTTGATCTTATCTAAGAAAACTGATGTATCTGGAATGTAATAGTTCGTAAGTCCATACTGTCCATCTTTTTCAGAAATACTCTTTTGCTCATAATCAATTTTATACAAGTCGAAATAATTTTTCAAAATACTTGCTTCAAACAAATATGTAAGTATATACACCTTATCGAATAGTTCAAAAATTTCTGGTGGATATCTCCATAAAAGCAACTTCTGATTTATATATATAAGGCTTCTATTGTCAGCAAGGATCTTAATATCGTTATATTTCGTATCATAATTGAGTTTATCCTTATTCCATATTACAAATCCATCTTCATCTACAGTTACACAACCACTGTCTTTTAAAAGTTTCATATCATCATTTCGGATATTGTCATATGGTTCAACAACATTTAAGACTTCATCCAAAATCAATGTATAGTGACCATTTTTGATATTTTCTCGACTTTCCTCATCAAGATGTTTGAACAACTCATGTGTTGAAGCTATATCATCTTGACAAGCCAACATTTCATTTATAGCTCCTAATTTACCATTTCCTTTATTTATAGGTTGCTTAAATTCTCTATCTGTATTTTCAATAATACGTTCTACTTCTTCTAAAAATGGTGTAATATAGAGAAAATTATCAAATTTCTCTCTGTTTATATGTTGGATGCTCCAACTTGTTTTTCCTGATCCCATAATGGAATCTACTACTGTGATTTTACTAATAACTTATACCTCCGATTTCAATTTATTCTAGGCACACTACTATAAAAGCAATGTGCCTTGTCCGTCCTTGTTTCATAATCAGCATCTTCACTGTTAATTATTTTATTTTAATAAAAAGGGGATTCGTAAATCCGTTCTGAACTGTAACTATTCGCTTCAATAGTCGGTTGCTTCGTCTCACTGCAACAATATCTCTGTTACCTTTTCTACTCTTTGTCAGAAGTTTTCGGCAACCAATTCATATATGCGACAAATAGAGTGGCATTATCCACATGATTAGCAGAGGCAATATTATAAAAATCATTACGCATTAATGCCCATCCCTCATCCAATGGCATATTATGAGCAATTATGAAATTGTTCAAAATTTCACACTGCTTGTCCCATTCTGTTTGTGACAAACTGTTAAGTTCTTTATAGATTCTCTCATCAGTTGCTTTACCTCCTGTAATTGCTCTTGCAAGTTTACATTGTCTGTTACTAGGTCTTTCCATTTTGTTTGTCCTCCAAATTTTTATAGGTGAGAATCAGCCTTTCGCCGATCCTCTATGTTAATGTTTTGATGGGATAGGAACTTACCCTATCAGGACTTCCATCTATTTTATATATTCTCCACTTGAAGAATAATTTTTACTGTTCTGATTCAGTCACGACAGTAACATTGATTGCCTGTCTGCCCTTCTCAGTATCAATCACATCAAATACGACTGTTTCACCTTCTGATAATGACTTAAATTTCTCTGTTGTGTTAATGCCCGAATAATGCACAAAAACATCTGCAAAAGCGTTTGCACTATCTTCCATTGTTATAAATCCATAACCCTTCTGATTATTGAACCATTTTACTGTTCCTTTGTTCATTTCTTGTTTCCTCCGTTTTCTTATAAATTTTCTTTTATTGGATTGACTGCACACTTTTCTCTAAATCCATCAATCAGCTTGTCAAAACAATCAGCACATATATCTAAGTCAATCTTATCTCCATCGTGCTTACTGCCATAACCAATATAATTGTGAATGCTTATTACCAACTGATTTTCATATATCTGGTCTATTTGCTTTCCACAAACATTACAAACTATCTGTTTTGCCATATCTTCTGTTTCCTTTCTTCTGTTGTGATATAAGGCAGAACAAGAAAATATCTCATAATTTCTTTTACCGATTGAACTAATCGACCTCATATATACATTCTCTCTTTATGCTGACAATCTTTCGCTAAAATCCTCATATAACTGTTTTGTGACTTCTTCCATTGCAACATCATCATTGAGCTGCAAAGTCACATCCATATCATCGTAGCAATAACTACTCATTTTACCGATTGCCACATGAATACTATTCTCGCTGATTTTCTCAAATGTGAAGTCAAGCGTATCTGCAAAGATACCTGAATTAGCGTAAAACTCTAAATCTTCCTTGAATTTTTCGGTTGATATTGGCTCTTTGCCACGATCATCGTAATTGACTACTGCACTTGTAACAGATACAAGGTTGTCTGCAATTACTTTCTGTAATCTGCTTGTCGTTGTTCTTCTCATAGTGAATATTCTCCTTAATAAATCAGATTGATTGTTATACTTGTTCCGTCTGCCATCGTAACGTTAATATCAAGCACATTATCTGGATTATCAGCATTGACACAACCATCAATATCCGCAATTTCCTCTGTGCTTAATGTAGTGGACGCAATAATGTTTTCTCCATCTGTATACAGTAGAGATAAAATATCGCACTCTTCCTCATTATTTGCTTTGACATATTCCATGTGGTTAAAATAGTTGCTTGTGCCACATAGACCAACCATAACTTCTACATTGCCGACAAATGCGTTAATATCTGCTAACTGAATGAGCTTTTCTACACACATTCCATTTACGATACCATTCTTTAAAATCTGTCTCGCTTCCTGTGATTTGTCTGCTTTCTTCATCTGTACTACCTTTGATTTTCCCATATAATAAATTCCTTTCTTTTGGGTTCGTGGGTGGATTTCCACCACCCACACTATATTGTTCTCTGTTTATCTCTTGTTGCGTTTCATATTGGATTCTTTTGCCACAAGAATGCTGATTTCTATAAAAGGCTGACCATATGGACAAATTAAGATTGTATCTGTGATCTGATTTTCCATCATATAAATCTCATTACAGCTATCATCTACAAGTGGGAAACTGATTGATAGTCCTTCTTCATCAGTTATCCATAAGGTAAATGAGCAATCAGATTCTTTATCCATACTGATATATCCCATTTTATTTACCTTAACTTCCATGCCAAACGAATCACGAATAATCGCCATCATTGGTGTATGGTCTGGCTGATTGAAGTAATCATATAAAGAGAACACATCTGTTTCCACGTAGTTATCTTTACTCTCTAACTTCTCATTGGTATCTGTATGGTAGATGTAAATTCCAACTCTGCTTCCATCTTTCATATTGATTTCAATTGAGTAGGTGTCCATATCATCAAGCATTTTTCCTGTTACAGATTCAACATTGCTTTCCTCAATGCTAAAATGTGATGTACTGCACTTCTGCTTAAACTCATATACACCGCTAAATTCTTCAAATGCGTTAATGCTCATGGAAATAACTGTATTTCCGTCTTTGTGTACTGATAAATCAGAATACTCATAGATATTTACCAACTCAAAATAATCTGTTGCTTTTGCATCCTTGTTGTTTAATACGTTTTCTACTGCTTTACTCATAAATTTTTACCTTCCTTTTCTTATGTTAGGTGAGTAGGATTTTGAACCTACCCACCATGATTGACTTGTTATCTGCTGATCTTCTTTGCTCTCAATTTCTCTAAGGCTGTTAATCCCTTTGGCTTACCCGTTGTCGTGGCTGTCTGTTCTACAGTCGGTGTAGCGAAAATATCAATATTCTTTCCAGTTCTAACCTCTGTTGTAGCCTTTCGGGAATTTTTGATAATGTCCGCTTCTTTCTGAATGCTCTCTGTCATTGCGTCCACTCTACTGTACGGCATTGTCAGACCGCTAAGGATAATCACGTTTTCCTCTGATTCTGACAGATAGCCGTGAAACTCGGTTGGTGCAATTCCGATCTCTTTTCTAAGATCAGTCATATCAATTTTGCTTTCCTTTGCAGATACTGCTTCGGAAATACCCATTGTCGTAATGGTTTTATCTTCCCTCTTTGCAAAGATATTACTGTCACGATTCAGTACATCAATAATATTCGCTGTCGTTCCGTTGTTCTTATTGGCTCTTGTGATAATAGAGAATGATGGAGTTAAAAGACACGCTTCGATCTCGGCTAAATCCATGTTTCCATCCTGCGACTTATTGTTGATGCAAAGGACACTTGCAAATAATGAAGCAAATGTGCTGTTAATCTTCATCTTCTCGGTTGCGTTGTTGTCCAGAATGTAGATACTTCCCATTCGTGGCTTCAATTCCTCGATTTCATAGAATGTCTGTCTTGCATTGTCTCTGATTTTTAAGGATTCATTGTCGGCTGGAAGTACCACAATCATTCCCACCTTATAACCTTCATCAAGAAGAATCTCGGCTAACTGTGGTGCGATTGCCGAACCGGTGCCTCCTCCTAATGATGTAGCAATGAATACAATCGTATCTTCTATAATATAGCTGTGAAGTTCATCCAGTATCGTATCAATGCTTTCCGCTAAATCCTGTACACCGTTCTCTCGGTTACAAGCTGCTCCCTTTGAATTGTTCATATGAATCTTGTGGGATAACTTGACAGATGCCAAATCCTCTGTACTGGTGTTGATACCTACAAATGATGTATTGGCTTTATTACCGCCTAAATCATTCACGCTTTCTTCAATCCTTGCTGTGATCGAACCGCCAGCCTGTCCACATCCAATAACTGTGATCTTCAATCTCTCGTTGATGTTTTTATTCATTCTCCGTGTCTCCTTCCACTTCTTTCATCCACTCAATACCTTCAGAAGTCAAATAGAAAGTATTGGAGTTACTTTTTCTCAGTCCTTCTTTTACATAGCCTTGTTTTACCAATGCTCTAATCTTGTTGTAAACTGTCCTCTCACACCACTTTTCACCATCAGCAATCAACGCTTCTTCAATGTCTTTCTGTGTTAAAGCGTATAATTTGCTCTGTGCCTTGTTCGTGTAGAGGATATTCAAAATTGAATACATAATTCTCAATTTGCTTCCTCCTATCATGTGTCTCTACTTACTAATGCACCTTTTACAAGTGAAATTCCCTTGTGATACAGAATTTTTTTATTAAGTTGTCAAGGTACCGTGTTTCTTCTATATAAATGTGTTTTGGAAATAAGCAATTAGCAGACCGCTAACGCTTGACTAAAAGAATGTTCCATGATAATATTTTAGATACCAATATATGTGTTAAGTTTACCAGACTTACACAATTACCATGAGCCTTTAGCATTGGATGTTACCAGCATCCAGATTGTTGCTATTGGCTTTTTCTTTTATGTACCAATCACTTTTATAATTGCATTTGAAATACGATGTAATATATCTTGAAAACATCTGTATCTCTCTTGCATGGTCTTACTATAGCACTGTATGTACATATTGTCAAGCATTTTTACATATATATGTACATATTTTATTTTTGTATGTATTTACAGGCTTATTCTTTACATATCCACCATTTTGCTTTATAATATGTACATATTATTTAAGGAGGTAATTCTAATGTTTCCTGAAAAAATAAAAATAACAGATGAACTTATACAGTTAATTATAGATACAAGAAAAGAACATAATTTGACAGCATATCAATTATCAGAAAAAATTGGCAAAAACAAATCGTGGCTGCCGAATATAGAAAATAGACGTACAAAAAATATTTCACGGTCTGATTTATACTTACTATTCAAAAATTTTGCAGATGAAGAAAATCTTCAACCAGAACAATATATAGTTAAAAATCTTCCTAGAAACTGTATGATTGAGTTGGAAGATGGTGTTACCGCTCCATGCTATCATGTTAAAGAAATGCTCGGTGTTGATTCATGGGAAGAATATATTTCATTATCTCCAGAAGAACATAATGAGGAAGATGAATTTTATGAAAATAGAAGTAATGATTTGCGTGAAAAGGATATATCTGCATCTGTTTACAGACTATCTAATATTCTGTCAACTAAATTGCAAAGCTTTGACCTCGATAAAAAAGAAGATATTATTCGATACATAGATAGGATGGCTGATAATCTTGAAAATGATTTTGACCATGCCCTCGATATATATGGATTGCCTTATTGTCCAGATGATCCCATTTCGGAAGAATCTAATGCTAAAACTGATTATCTTAAGCTCTTAGAATCATTAAGTAATTCAAATAGCATTGCTCTTGACATGATGTGTTCTCGTTCTTTTGTGTATAGTTTTATAGAAGGCGCACCTTATGAAGTATATGAGTTTTTTAAAAAAATAGAAAATTGGAAAAACTTAACTGATCCAGAAGACGAAAAACTCTACTTTGCTTTAGAAGATGTTAAAAATTATCAGTTCAGCGTTTTCTCTTATATTGAAGATTTAGCAGAATATAATAAGATTTTTAAAAATACTCTTTCTGTAGATTATGACTTGATTTTTTCAAAACTTTATGAAATATTTAGATTATATATAAAGGTTGCTAAAATGGAGTATTCTTTTGATTTACCCATACCAGATAGCAGCTCAAATATAAGCGAACTACACCAGAAAACAGATAAGATTATTTTCGACATTGAAAAAGAAATGCGTTCCCGGTATAGAAATCGCAATTCTCTGTGGTAAAATTCCACATGAAATTGTTCTTTCATTTTGCGCATTAAAAAGCACAATATATAGTGTTTTATGTATCGTTTATAAACTATATATTGTATATTTATTGATAAGCATATCAAAAACAGGTAGAATCTGCGGAGATATGCTTATTTTTGTGCATTAGAAAAAGCCATAGCGTGAACTATGACCTTTTCCGTTTCAATCAATCAACATATTTAGAAAGTTTTCCTAAATACCAATTTTATTATACACTCAATTTGACTTATTTTCCATATGTAAATTTCAGAAGTTATACCGCAGCTTTGATATATGTATCATCTGCAACTTTCTCACAGACATAATCATCATCTTTTCCGAAAAACAATTCATTGCAGCACTCTGGACTATCATGATCCCAAACTCTAATAGTTTCGTCTGCATCCTGTATAATCCAACTATCGGATGCAAGAACATAAAAGTCATACATATGCGTTTCATCAGAAAGTAATGCATATTCTCCAAAGCCCAAATCACAGTTTTTCTTCTCCGGATCAGTTTCTTTTCTATGTAACACTGGTATTGGTGCATCATAATCAACTTCAATCTCGACAGCTACACCATCCACCTTAATGTACTGCTTATTGTCTGCATTGATATAATCCCATGCTTCCTGTTCTGTATCAAAGAACTTCATACCTTCATGTGATTGCTTTTTAATATCTTTTGTAAGTTTATTGATCATATATACCATCCATCCAGTTTCCATACCTGGCTGATACTTTGTTGCTCTTACCGGCTTAGTCTGATATACCTTTGCATTTTCTTCAAAAATATTGTTCAATTTAAAACTGTTTGTTTCCATAGCTTAATGTTCCTTTCTTCTAAAAATGTAACCTTGTGCAACAGTGTAAAAAGCATCCTCAAATTTTTCCAACTGCTCTGATGTAAGAACGCCTTTTAAGTGCTCTTTGCAATCATTCCACGCTTCTGCCTTTATTCTGTTGCTTTCAATAATATCTTCCATTGTTATAGCCATGCTTCATTACCTCTTTACTTATATAATGCACATTTTAGATTACGTTTTCCCCTTTTTGTGGTAAATTTATTTTCTCATTTTTTTCTCGATGATACTTTTACCTATTATGAAAAACCAATATATTGCTAATGGTATGAGAATCAAAAGGATTTTCATTGTTACATTTTCCACAATCAGAGATGCGACCAAACCGCACGTCCATACAACCATACGTATATAGAATCCATATGTAAAAAATTTCAATTTTCTCTTCATTCTAATACCTCTCGTTCTTCCTGATTTTCTCTAACTTTTCCTTCTTTTGATTTTTATATCTTACCCTTGCTCTCGGTTTATATTTGTTACAATGCTGGCAATAATGAGCGTGATCCGCTTTTCTACCCTTGGTACAAAGTCCTGCACATACATAGTACAAACAAGGTGTCTGTCTATCTGTTGCCATTATCCCTGACCTCCTTGTTAAGTTCGTTGCATCTGGCTTCTGCTTCTTCCTGTGTGGCAAATAGCTTCTGATCTGTATAGTCGCTCCTATCAGCAAATCCATATTTCACAACTGTTTTCGGTTCGTTGTGGTGTCCACCAGTGTTAAGCAGATAATTATATACCTTGATATTAGTAATGGTGTCTTTACCAACTAATTGATATATTTTTCTCTTTCCGTGTAATCGACCAGTGCCAAAACATTTATCACATGAGAATCTATTAACATCTACAATAATATATCCTTCTCCATTGCAAGCTGCACATGGTTCTTTTGACCTTGCTTTCTGGATGATATAGACCTCTTGACCGATGTTGAATTTTGTTTCTATATTTATTTGCATTGTCTTGACCTCTCTTTCCGGTGTGTTGTGGTTGTTTTGTTGTAATGATACTGGTTACATTTAAAAATTGCTTTCTATTAACGATAAGCCATTTTCAAGAAAATTTATTAAAATACATTGTACTTACAGCAAAAACCCAAATTGTATATACAATTAAATATTTTGCATATCAATTTATAATTACATTGTAGTTACAAAGTTTTTACGATGTCATTCAATTCCTAGTAAATAGGTAGGTTATCGTACTTCCTAAACAAAAAGGTATAGGAAAATCAAGTGTTTTCTTTGTACACGATATAGTGTACGATAACCAATTTATTCATTCTTTCCCATTTCTGCGTTATATTCCACTTCAATATCATCCATAATATCACGCAAGTTTTCTTTCGCTCCCTTTAACCAATACAGATTATCATTGGCAAGAATTGGTTTTCCTAACTCATACTGCTTTTCGATCTTATCCATCATGTACTTAATTCCAGTCTGCATACCTGCTTGAAATCCTAAGTTAAAAAGCTCCTGTCTGTTCTCTGCATTCTCCTGTGATCCGTTCATCATCTTTTCCATCTCCTTTGACATTTCTCTCATAGCTTTAATAAATTCCTTTTCCATATTCAATCAACCTCCGTTATGTGTAAATTATCAGCAATACAGCAATTATGCTTCCTATAACAATTTGCAGTATAGTTTGCTTTGTTATTGGTTTCGGTTCTTTGTCCACTCAACCGCTCCTTCCTTTTGTGTCCTACATATATACAATGCACATTTTGAGAATGATTTTCCCCACCTTACCAGAAAATTTATAATAATTCGCTCTTTTTCTTGATTTGCTCTAAGTTAGGGTTCAAATACTTCAATGTGGTTTTTATACTTGTATGTCCAGCTTGATTTGATACCTCATTGATGCTATATGCTCCGCTCTCCAATGCGTTATAACAAAAGAAGTGTCTAAGCATATGCGGATGGATATGGTAGCCATCAACACTAAATTCATCAAATACTTTATTTATGGTGGACGGATTCAAAATCTTCCCTTTGCTGTTATGGAATAAATAATCTGATTCCACATTATCTGATCTCTGGTATTCCCTTATTGCCGAGATAACCTTAGAATTGATAATGACAGTTCTTTGCTTTTCACCTTTTCCGTCTGCTACTCTGATCTGGCTCGCAGCAGTGTTTACATCTACCTTTTTCAAATGCAACACTTCCGATATTCGTAATCCTGCAT
>OGMZ01000268.1_pt1 | contig 34056 bp, 22 predicted proteins | sample 1573361 | NCBI WGS metagenome assembly OGMZ01 (sample SAMEA2581995, study PRJEB24529) | metagenome | biome: Human gut stool | place: China | collected 2011
GCCTTGGTGTTTGGGGCGTTGTGAACCTCATGGAAGGGTACGGAAACGACAACCCCGGCGCAAAGTCGCAGGGCATGAAGCAGCTGATGTCCGGCGGCGGTGTCATCCTCATCGGCACCCAGCTGATCCCGCTGCTCTCTGGTCTGTTCGGCTAATCAACAAGCGATAGGAGGAAAACCCGCCATTGTTCGATAATATTTTCGCAGCAATCGAAAAATGGATGAGGGAACTTCTTTCCGGCATGGTGGAGTCCAACCTGAGTACGATGTTCACAGCGGTCAACCAACAGACCAGTGAAATCGCTGCTCAGGTCGGGCAGACACCGCAAGGGTGGAACAGCAGCATTTTCAGCATGATCCGTAACATTTCGGATTCGGTGGTGATCCCCATTGCAGGAATCATCATTACGCTGATCCTCTGCTATGAGCTGATCTCGATGCTGACAGAGCGGAACAATCTGCACGATGTGGACACATGGATGTTCTTCAAGTATTTCGTGAAGATGTGGATCGCGGTCTATCTCGTCAGTCATACGTTCGATATTGCAATGGCGGTATTTGACATTGGGCAGTCGGTGGTGAATTCTTCCTCCGGCATTATCCGTGGCAATACCGCCATTGATATTAGTTCTCTTTCCATGCAGATGCAGGCGGCAATGGCAACGATGGCGATTGGCGAACTGGTGACGCTGGCATTGGAAACCCTTGTCGTAAGTTGGTGTCTGAAAATTCTGTCGGTGGTTATCACGGTAATTATGTACGGCAGAATGATAGAAATATACCTCTACACTTCGCTTGCTCCGATTCCATTTGCAACCATGAGTAACCGTGAATGGGGTCATGTGGGTACGAACTACTTCCGAGGGCTGTTCGCGCTGGCATTTCAAGCGTTCCTGATGATGGTCTGCGTGGCAATCTATGCAGCCCTTATCGGCAGCATCCGGGTATCTTCGGATATTCACTCGGCGTTGTTCGGCACGATGGCCTACACGGTGATTCTTTGCTTCTCGCTGCTCAAAACGGGAAGTCTGTCCAAACAGATCTTCGGCAGTCACTAAATCCGGGAAAATCCAATGAAAGGAAAAGACAGCAGACAACGCCGTTTCCCGGCGGCGGTCTGGCTGTTCTGGTGATAAATGGCCTATGTAACGATTCCCAAAGACCTTTCCAAAGTGAAGAATAAGGTCTTTCTGAACCTGACGAAACGCCAGCTAGTGTGTATGGGGTTTGCAGCAGGCATTGGCGTTCCGTTTTATTTTCTCATGCGCGACACGCTGGGAACCAGCAATGCAGCGGCAGGCATGGTGCTCCTGATGCTGCCGGAATTTTTCTTTGCTCTGTACGAGAAAAACGGGATGCACCTTGAAACCATCCTGACGAATTTCATCAGCGTCCGCTTCAAACGTCCTGCGGTACGCCGCTACGAGATTGAAAATCTGTATGACAGAGAACTGGAAACCGCAGCACCGATCCAGAAGAAAGGAGGCATCCTTGGTAAAAAGTGAACCGAAGAAGAAACCGCAGTCGGGCGGCTTCTTCCAGAAGTTCTTCCGTAAACCCGAAAAGAACCAGAAGGAACAGCGGTTGACCGTGCAGCGTTCCATTCCGTATCTGGAAATGGGGCGCGACGGTATCTGCCGGGTGGAGGAACATCTGTATTCCAAAACCGTCCGATTCTACGACATCAACTACCAGCTGGCCCAGAATGAGGACAAAAACACCATCTTTGAAAGCTGGTGCGATTTCCTCAACTATTTCGATGCCAGTATCCGCTTTCAGTTGTCGTTCATCAACCATAAGAGCGATATGAGCGAGTACAACAAGGTCATTCAGATCGAACCACAGCACGACCAGTTCGATGATGTGCGCATGGAATATGCGCAGATGCTGAAACAGCAGCTTGCCAAGGGCAATAACGGTCTGGTTCGGACGAAGTACATCACGTTCAGCATCGAAGCAAAGAGCGTCCGGGAAGCAAAGCCCCGGTTAGAGCGTATCGAAACCGATATTCTCAACAATTTCAAGGTGCTGGGCGTGAAAGCCTATCCGCTGAACGGCGTGGAACGGCTTCAGATCATGTACGAAACCTTTCATCAGGAGGAACAGCAGAAGTTCGATTTCAGTTATGACCGCATCCTGCAGAGCGGCATGACGACCAAAGACTTCATTGCCCCGACCAGTTTCCTGTTCAAGAGCGGCAAGGACTTTATGATGGGGGACACCTATGGTGCTGCATCCTATCTGAACATCCTTGCCCCGGAACTGACGGATAAGGTGCTGGCTGAGTTTCTGGATATGGACAAAAATCTGGTGGTCAGCATCCATGTGCAGTCGGTAGACCAGTTGAAAGCAATCAAACTTATCAAAGGCAAAATTACTGACCTGGACCGTATGAAAATTGAGGAACAGAAGAAAGCTGTGAGGTCTGGTTATGATATGGAAATTATTCCGAGTGACCTTGCAACTTATGGCGGCGAGGCCAAGAAGATTCTGGATGATCTGCAGAGCCGCAATGAGCGTATGTTCCTTGTTACGGTGCTGTTCCTTAATACAGCCAAGACCAAGCAGAAATTGGATAGTGCTGTGTTTCAGACTGCTGGTATCGCTCAGAAGTTCAACTGCACTCTGAACCGTCTGGATTATCTGCAGGAGCAGGGCCTTATGAGCAGCCTGCCGCTGGCCAATAACCTCGTTCCCATCAAGCGCGCACTGACCACCACTTCCACCGCCATCTTCGTTCCCTTCACCACGCAGGAGCTTTTTATGGAGGGCGATTCTCTCTATTATGGTCTGAACGCAGTGTCCAACAACATGATTATGGCAGACCGGAAGCAACTGAAAAACCCGAACGGTCTGATCCTCGGCACACCGGGAAGCGGTAAGTCGTTCAGTGCAAAGCGTGAGATCACCAACGTGTTCTTTACCACAACGGACGATATTATCGTTGCAGACCCGGAGGGCGAGTATTATCCGCTGGTAGAAGCGTTGGGCGGTCAGGTTATCCATATCTCGTCCACCAGTAAGGACTACATCAACCCGATGGACATTAACCTCAACTATGCGGACGATGATAACCCATTGGGTATGAAATCGGACTTTATTCTTTCCCTGTGCGAACTTATCATGGGCGCACGGGATGGCATGGAGCCGGAAGAAAAGTCGGTCATAGACCGCTGCCTGCCGCTGGTCTACCAGAAATATTTGAACGACCCGAAGCCAGAGAATATGCCGACGCTCGGTGATCTGTACGACTGCCTGCGGGAGCAGAAGGAACGGCAGGCGCAGCGTATCGCCACGGCACTGGAAATCTACGTCAATGGTTCGCTGCGTGTGTTCAACCATCAGACGAATGTGGAACTGGATAATCGCATCATCTGTTTCGACATCAAGGAACTGGGCAAGCAGCTGAAAAAACTAGGAATGCTCATCGTCCAGGATCAGGTCTGGAACCGTGTCACCATCAATCGCAGCGGCAAAAAGAACACCCGGTACTATATAGACGAGTTCCACCTCCTGCTGAAAGAGGAACAGACCGCAGCATACAGCGTCGAAATCTGGAAGCGGTTCCGAAAATGGGGCGGTGTACCGACAGGAATTACGCAGAACATCAAGGATTTGCTGGCCAGCCGAGAAATCGAAAATATCTTCGAGAACAGCGATTTCATTTATATGCTCAATCAGGCATCCGGCGACCGGCAAATCCTTGCAAAGCAGCTGAATATCTCGCCGTTCCAGCTGTCGTATGTGACGAACAGCAACGAGGGTGAAGGGCTGCTGTTCTACGGCAACACGATTATCCCGTTCAAGGATAAGTTCGACACTTCGCTGAAACTGTACAGCCTGATGACCACGAAGCCCAATGAGATGGGAAAATACAAGGAGAAAAAAGAAGCATGAACACACCGAACATTTTTGACCGACTGAGCCGTAAGATTCATCATCACTCTGACATGGAGCCGCACGAAAGTGATTCCGGCCCGCCTTTCGATGAGGTGGAGCCGCTCAACTTCCAAGATGAAGAATCGGTAGTGCATACGGTGCTGGAGGACTTTTACGCCGTTGGCACACTGGCCGATGAACTGACTGACGGCTTTCACATGGAAGCCCACGGTTATCTGGACCGTGAGGAAGTGAATGCCCGCCTGATCGCCTTTGCCCGGAAGCTGGAACAGGTGCTTGATAAGTGGGAAACCCACGCAGCCCTGCTCGCATGACGGCTCCAGCAGGAAGGAGGTGATTTCCATAGCAGACAAAAAGTTTCGGGGCAGAGATAAAATCGTCCAGAAAATGACCAAAGACGGTCTGGTGGATGAAAACCTCCGCACCGGGGAACAGAAGTCCGCAACCGCAGCAGAAAAGCCGGAGCAGGAAGATTCGGCAAAGGAAACTTCGGAAAAAGAAACAGATGAACAACCTATCGTGGAAGAAGAACGGTGCATGGATGCCGAGGACGAGGAGGATGTACCCCGGCATCACAGCACCGCCAAGCAGAGCGCAGACTATTATAAAGCCCATCAGGAGGATGGGAAGCCGAAGGATGCGCCTGCGGAAGCGAATGCAGAGCCGCCCACAAAGAAAGGCCGACTTTCTTTTGAGGATGAAAAAGGCGGCATTGTCCGTGGCATGGGGATGGGCGTTAAGAAGGTGGCCAAGAAAGGAGTGGATACCGCCACCGGGTTCGCCCATCAGAAAGTACATCAGGTAGAAAAGGACAATTCCGGCGTGGAAGCTGCTCACAAGTCGGAAGAAGCCGCCGAACGCCTGCACCACTTTGTCAAAGGCAGAAAAAAGCCCAAAGACAAATCTGCCAGAGCGGAGAAAAGAGGTGGCGAGGATCAGAAATCCAGCCGCCTGAAATTTTCCGAGAGCGAGGGTGGTACGGTGGAAAATGCAGCAGAACCGTCGCTGAAAAAGAAACAGCCCCAGCCACCGCCGACTGCCGCAGGAGGTGAATCAAAAACAGTCGGTGCGAAGTTTTACCAGAAAAAGCAGTATAAGGATGCCTATGCAGCCGCCAAGCGCGGCCAGAAAGCCGGAACTGCTGCCAGCAAGCAGGCAGCAGCGGCAACCAACACCATTACGGAAAAAGCGAAAGCGGCGGTGCAGGAGATCGTCGTGCAGCATAAAACTTTGTGGGTTGGTATTGGTGTGGGTATCCTGCTGGTGATGGTCATGCTGGGGGCCTTTTCAAGCTGTGGTGCAGCGATTCAGGGAACGGGCAGTACCTTTGTGGGAACGACCTACCCCAGCAAGGATGCTGACATGAAAGGTGCGGAAGAGGATTATCTGGAGCTGGAAAAAGAACTGGATAAGCAGATTCGGCAGATGGAATCCACCCATCCGGGCTATGATGAATACCGCTATCAGCTTGACGAGATCGGGCATGACCCATATCAGCTTATTTCCCATCTGACTGCGGTTTATGAACAGTTCACCAGAGGACAGGTCAAGCCTGTTATTAAGGAACTGTTCAAGCAGCAGTATCTCCTGAAAGTGTGGGAAACCATTGAGATTCGCACTCGCATGGAAACCAGAGTAGGGATTCGGCCAACGATTGACGCTTTTGGAAACATCAGCATGGAAACCTATACCTATCAGGAAGAAGTGGAGTACGAGTATAAAATCCTTAATGTCCTGCTGAAAAACAAGGGCTTCGATACCATCGCGCGGAAGAACATGAACCGGAAGCAGACCGGGCGATAGGATGCCTACAACCTGACGGACGTCAGCCGCCCGGAACTGTTCGGCGCAGGCTCCCCGACTTACAGCGGCGGCACAACGGGCAGTATCGGCACGGGCGGCGGTACTGGTGTTTCCGGCGGTGGTTTCAAGTATGATATTCCTTCGGAAGCCCTTTCGGATGAAAAGTTCGCAAGGATGATTGAGGAAGCCGAAAAGTATCTTGGTATGCCGTATGTGTGGGGCGGAAGTTCCCCAAGCACCAGTTTTGATTGCTCCGGCTTCGTCTGCTGGGTCATCAATAACAGCGGCAATGGGTGGAGCGTTGGGCGTACAACGGCCAACGGTCTGCGCGGGAAGTGCAGTTATGTTTCCCCTGCGGATGCAAAGCCCGGCGACCTGATTTTCTTTGAGAAAACCTATAACACCGTTGGCGCGTCGCACGTTGGAATCTACGTCGGAAATGGCATGATGATCCACTGCGGCGACCCCATTTCCTATACCAGCATCAATTCGACCTACTGGCAGAGCCACTTTTTAGGCTTTGGCCGCATCAACTGAAAGGAGGGCCGATGGGCAAAAAATTACAGAAATATCTGGATGAAGCCGAAAAAACGGAACAGCAGATCGCGGAACTGGAAGAACGGCTGAGAACCATCCGGGCAGCACAGAAAAAGGAAGAGGACAGCGAGATCATCCGTGCCATCCGCAGCACCAAGATGGGCGGGCGCGAACTGCTGGCTCTGCTGGACAACATTCAGGCGGGCAACGTGACGTTCCTGACCGCTGTAAACAACGCTTCGGAGGAAGCAGAAACGGAGGAAGCGATTGAAAAAGATGCTTAAACGGCTGGGAGTTGTTATCCCCAGCACAATTCTGACCCTGCTGATGGCAGTGGGCTTTTCGACCCCGGCCTTTGCCTTTGTGGACACTACTGAAGTGATGGAGGAACCGACACAGGTGATCGAGGAAGCCGAGCCAACGGAGGAAGAAAAAATCCCGTTCACCATCGCAGGCAACGGCGAGGTGGAGGATAACATCGTGGATGACCCCAGCAAGGAGTTCTTCACAGTAAAGACCAAGGGCGGCAACACATTCTTTCTGGTGATCGACCGGGCGCGGAATAGCGAAAACGTCTATATGCTTTCCATGATCGACGAGTACGATTTGCAGGAGTTTCTGGATGATGAAGAGCGGAACGGCAAGCAGGAAGAAGAAACGCCTGCGGTCGTTCTGCCCGAAACCAAGCCCGAACCTACCCCGGATGTGGAAATCGAAGAACCGAAAGAGGAATCGAGCGGTGGCATGAATAAGATTCTGCTGCTGGTATTCGTGGCGGCACTGGGCGGTGCAGGTGCTTTCTTCTACTTCTACATTTATAAGCCGAAGCCGAAAGAAGAAACGCCGCAGAGTGAAAATCTGGAAACCGACCAGAGCCTTGCGACTGTGAACGAGGATAATCAGTCCGGCAACGAAAATGGCACATAAGAAAACCGTAACATAAGGATGTAGGGGTAGTCGAAAGGCTATCCCTGCTTTTTTCAAAAAGGAGAAAGCGTTGAAATATCTGGTGATTGCAGAAAAACCGAGTGTATCGAAATCCATTGCAAAAGTGATCGGTGCATACCGACAGGAGGACGGGTATCTGGAGGGTGGGGATTGCGTGGTAAGCTGGTGTCTGGGGCATTTGGCAGAGTATGCAGCCCCGGAACACTATGATGAACGCTATGAAAACTGGTGTTTTGAGGATTTGCCGATTCTCCCTGTTGAGTGGAAACTGCTGGTACACAATACTAAGAAGCCGCAGTTCAATGTTTTGCGCAAACTGCTCCGCAGCAAGAAATTCGATTATGTGGTGAACGCCTGCGACGCAGGGCGCGAGGGTGAAGCGATTTTCCGCCGTGTGTATGCTCTTGCCGGAAGCAAACTCCCCATCAAGCGGCTGTGGATCAGCAGCATGGAGGATGCCGCTATCCAGCAGGGCTTTGAGAACCTGAGAGATGGCGCGGCCTATGATAACCTGTTTGCAGCGTCCGAGTGCAGAGCAAAAGCAGATTGGCTGATCGGTATGAATGGAACCCGCGCTTTTACGAAAAAGTACGGCAGAAAGCAGACCATTGGCCGTGTGCAGACCCCGACGCTGGCGATGCTGGCCGAACGGCAGACCAAAATCCAGAACTTTGTAAAAGAACCCTATTACAAAGTGGAACTGTCCGGCGCGGGGGTTGTGGCGGTATCGGAACAGATGGCGCAGGAGCAGGATGCAGATACCGTGCAGGCCGCTTGTGATGGTCAGTGCGCCGTGGTTGGCAGCATCGAGCGCAAGCGAGTGGAGAAGAAGCCCCCGAAGCTGTACGACCTGACGACCTTGCAGCGAGAAGCAAACCGCTATTACGGCCTGACCGCCAGCCAGACTTTGCAGGCATTGCAGGAACTGTATGAAGAAAAGCTGGTGACATACCCCAGAACAGACAGCCAGTTTGTGACTGAGGATATGAGAACGACAGTGGAATCTCTGGTGCTGGCTCTGGATGGCCAGACTGTGGATGTGAGCTGCGTTATCAATAACAGCAAAGTCACAGACCACCACGCGATCCTGCCGACGATGCAGGGTGCAAAGTGTAATAAGGAAAAGTTGTCCGAAACCAAACAGAAGATTCTTTCGCTTATCATCTGGAAACTGGTGCAAGCTGTGCAGCCGCCGTTCATCTATGAGGATGTGCTGGTAACAGTGTGTTGCCAGGGCAGGAACTTCACGGCAAAATATAAGGATGTTCTGCAGCCCGGTTATACTGCAAAGCCTGTTCCGTTTGTAGAGCCTGAAAAGAATAAAGATGTACCTTTCCCGAAAAAGATGGAGCAGGGGATGGTTATTCCGGTGGTACAGGCAGAGAAAAAGCAGGGCTTTACTTCACCGCCGAAAGTCTACACCGAAGATACCCTGCTGTCGGCCATGGAAACAGCAGGCAACAAGGAATTTGAAAAGGACACTGAGAAGAAAGGTCTGGGAACCCCTGCAACGCGCGCTGCGATTTTGGAAAAGCTGGTATCCTCCGGCTATGTGCAGCGTAAAGGCAAGCAGATGATTCCCACGGAGGACGGTGTGGCCGCGATCCGCAATATCCCGGACTACCTGAAATCTGCCAGCATGACAGCCGAATGGGAAAATGACCTGTTGCGGATGGAGCGCGGCGAGATCAAGCCCCATGATTTTATGCAGGGCATCCATGGACTGATCGATAAGATGCTGGCCGACTTGCGGCAGATTCCTACCGTCGCGGCGGCTCCCTTTTATAATAAGGTAAGCGTAGGACGCTGCCCGGTCTGCGGAAACCCTGTGCATGAGAGCAAACTCAGCTTTTGTTGTGTAGACCGCAGTTGTAAATTCGCCCTCTGGAAAGAAAGCAGATACTTGTCCAACATGAGAAAAACGCTGGACAAGAAGATGGCGGTAGACCTTTTGAAGAAAGGCCGCACCCATGTAAAAGACTTTTATTCCGCGAAAAAAGATAAGACATTCGCCGCTGACCTTGTGATGCGCGTCGAAGAGGGCCGCGCACAGTACAGTCTGGAATTTCCCAAAACACCGATGAAAATGAAAACGTAAAGGAGGTTTGACCCTTGCCACAGATTAACGATATTCGAGAATTGGCGCAGCAGAACGCCCGGTATGTCAGTAACTCGCCACAGGACTGGATGAGTTATCTGGATGTGGCGGCGCGGCTGTACCGCTATTCGTTCACCGATACGCTCCTGATCCACGCGCAGCGGCCCGATGCAACCGCCTGCGCAGAAATGGAACTCTGGAATCAGAAAATGAGCCGCTGGGTCAACCGTGGCGCAAAAGGCATCGCGCTTCTGGATGATACCGGACCGCGTACCAAGCTGCGGTATGTGTTCGATATTGCTGACACCCATCTGGTGCGCGGCGGCAGAACACCGCTCTTATGGAATCTGGACAGCCACGAGCATGAGCAGACGATCTTAGACCATCTGGCAGATACCTATGGCTTATCCCAGACAGACAGCATGAATGCTGCCCTGCTGGAGCTGGCACAGCAGTTGACCGCTGATAATCTGGATGAAGCGATGGACGGTTTGGCCTATGAGGTGGCGGATACGTTTCTGGAAGAACTGGACGAAGATAACATCCGTGTCCGCTTCCGGGAACTGATGACCAACAGTATTTTCTATACGCTTTCCCGCCGCTGCGGGCAGGAGCCTATGGATGTGCTGGACGATGATGACTTTATCCGCATTGTGGATTTCAACAAGCTGCCGGTGCTGTCGTTCCTTGGCAACGCGGTTTCCGAACAGTGCGAAGCGGTTCTTTTTGACATTGGCCGAGAGATGCGGAAAATTTACAAAAAAGAAATCACGCAGCAGCTTGAAAAATCCGTTGACAGCTTGTATAATACCAATACGGGCTTTAACGCATTAAAGCACGAAACCAAAGATAACACGACCAAAGGAGGGCAAGAAAATGGAGTTGACGTATTACCGCAAGGGAGATTATCTGTTCCCGAATCTGGCCGTGAAGGACGAGCCGCAGATTATCGGGAAGTACGGGATGCTGCGCAGGACGTACCTGAAAGAGAACCGCAAGAACTGGTATCAGAGTATGCTGATGAGCGGCAGGCTGAACCAGCATCTGGCGCAGATCGAGGAAGAAGCGGAGAGCCGGGTGGAAACCCTGCTGGACAGCCTGAACGAGAAGTTTCCGGCACCGAGCAAGGAGAAGGACCCGCTGGCATGGGTGGCACACCAGAACAACCTGACGGCGATGGCAGAAGAGATCGTTTTGAAGGAATTGGTGTACAATTAACTGAACCGACAACGGAACAGGATTTGAGCGAAGCAGAGGAAGAAATTGCCTCTGCTTTTTCTTTTCCTGATTTGCCGACCGTGGAACAGCAGATCCGCGTCATTGAAGCACCGATCCAGGCGCGGTATGCGGATGAAATTGCACTTGATTCCGAAGTAGTCGATGAAATTCTGCGCACGGGCAGCAACCGCAGTAAGGGCCAGCTGCGCCTGATTTACAATTTCATGGTCGAGAAAAACTCGGAAGAATACACGGAGTTCGTGAAAAACGAATACGGTACGGGCGGCAAAGGCTTTGAGATTGACGGTGCAAAGTATGCGATCTGGTTCGATGATTTGGGACTGCACATTGCAGCAGGTGACACAGCCAAGGGCGGCACGGTTGTCAATGCGTTTCTTTCGTGGGAGGATGTGAGCAACCGCATCCATGAACTGCTCCGGCAGGGCGAGTATGCGCCGCAGGCGGTTCTGGATGCTGCACGGCAGAACGCCTTGCAGGAACACGCGCAGACATTGGCTTATATGGAGCGAGACTTGGCAGATGGCGTTGCCGAAGCAGTGTTTCAGGATACAGAAATCTTCAGGGGTGGTTTCCCGGAACTGACAGACAGGCTGGCGGGCTTGCTGGACGATACGAATTTTCTGACTGACCTAAACGACAGATTATCTGCGCTGGGGGAAGCCTACGCCGAAGATAAAGACCTGATGCGGATGCACTTTTATAAGCCGGATAAGGTGGCGGCGCTGTTCCACCAGTTTGCAAAACCTTATCAGAACTACTCGGCGCGAGATGGCTTTCACTGGAATGAGTATAAGAAGTTCATCACGGAAGATGAAATCAATGCTTACTTCACACGGGGCAGCAATTATTCGGACAGTCGGCTGGCAATCTATTCGTTCTTCCTGAATCATGAGGACAAAAAAGAACGGGCTGACTTCCTGAAAGGGCATTACGGGATCGGCGGCAGCAGCCATGCACTCTGCGGGGCAGACGATTCTCACGAAGATCACGATGGCAGGGGCATTTCTTTGGAACGCGGCGCATACGGGAACCCGTATGCCAGCGTTCATCTGAACTGGAATCAGGCCGCAGGCCGGATCGACCAGCTTATCCGTGACAGTGAGTATTTGAAGCCGGCAGACTACTCCCAGATGCGCGCTTATGAGCGCGAGCGGATGGCAATGCAGGTGATGGGATTCTATCACCATCTGCCGAACGAGGTGGAACGTCCTTTTCCGCAAGACCTTTACCATGAAGAAGGACGAAAGGCTCTCGTCGAAAAGCTGGCAGACCCTGAACAAGCAACGGAACTTCTGGAGCAGATGGACAATGCACTGCTGTCCATGCCGCTGGATTCCGAAGAATATGAGCGCAAGGCAGAATTCCTCTCTATCCTGCACCAGTATGTCGAGGGAACGTACACGATTTTCTCGGAAAAGAAGAAGGCTGTTGAGATTGCGGTTCCTGAACAGGGGCAGATGTCCATGTTTGACTTCATGGAGCAGGAGCCGCAATCGAAAGAGCAGTCAACCGCCGCAGCGGTTGAGGTACCCCAAAAGGCAAAAGTCGTTGCGCGGTATCAGTCAACGGTGATGATGCAGGAGGGATATATCGAGGATATTGCAATTCTGCAATATTCCGATGGCAAGTTCTATAACCATTACAACTATGATGAAGAAACGGGAACAGGTACAGCAGAAACAGGGCCGTTTAACAGTCTGAATGATGCAAAGTCTGTCATTCGTCAAACGAGAGAAGATGCAAAAGCAGTAGAATCGTTTGAAAATCAGCCCAAGCAAATGTACAGCAGAGAAAACGGCAGTTTCCTGTATCTGGACAATGACCATCTGTACCGCATTGAGCGTTCTAATGCCTACGACGTTTATCTGAAGGATATGGAAAATTCGGCGGTGGCTGGCCGTGTTATTTCGGTGCAGTCTTATGATGAAACGCTAGCGAAGAATCCGCTGAACGATTTCCTGAAACTGGATGCAGACCACACGCAGAAAGACAGCCGCTGCGTCTATAAAGAATGTCTGTACACGCTGCTGGAAAAGGTAGAGCGCAGCGAAATCTATCCGCTGCTGCGTGACCGCGATACCACCGAGGAAGAAGCGGAAAATCTGATTCGTGAGAAAATCGAGGATTTGTTTGCTTCCGGCGAGGTGGAAAATGCTGCTTACTCCGAGGCTATCGACACATGGGCGCACTTTGGAGAGTGGATTCAGGAAGATATTTTCCAGCGCACCTATCAGGACGTTATTACGGACAGACGGGATGCCGTTGCACTGTATCAGGATAGCAAGGACGCACCGCAGTGGGTGCGCGGCATTATGGTTCCGTATGCAGCGGAAGAAAAGGCCGTTGAGCCGACCTTGCAGCCCATGCCGCTGGATGCTGCCAACGAGTATAACGCTCTGAAAGAGCGTTACCCGGATGCTCTGGTCGGCTATGAGCAGTACGGAAACTTTGAGTTCTACGGCGAGGATGCAAAGCGCGTTTCAGAACTTCTTGGCAGCAAGCTGTTGGAAAAGGAAACCGCACTCGGCAAGGTTGAGGTATCTGGTTTCCCGCGTGAGCAGTGGGTTTTACAGGCAATGAAGCTCTGGAAGCAGGGCGAGAATGTTTATCTATCCGGCCAGCAGGAAGATGGAACCCATGCCCAAACGAAATACTTCCGCAGAGAGGAATATCTGCCAGTCAATACCATTATTGAACTGGACGATAGAGAGTTCCGTGTGGATTCGGTCAATTTTGAACAGGGAACGGTCAGCTTGCAGGACATGACCCTTGCGAAAGAAGCCCGGTATCCGATTTTCCGAACGGAACCGCTGGAGTACATTCGGCATCTGTACGAACAGGCCGATGTACCGATGGAAGAAGCGGTGGAAATTACAGTCTTTACGGCTCTGCACAATGCTGGTGTGGCTTACGAGGATTTTTCCCCGGAGCAGATGGATGTGATCTATTCGGTGGCAGAATCGGGCGGAGAGTTGGAAGATTTGCTCAATCCCGACTTTCCGCCGGAACAAATGCAGCTGATCGCAGATGTGCAGAACCGAACGGATGCCATCAGCCGCGCAGCGGCAGAGGAAGTCCTTGAACCGCTGATCCAGCAGCCTATGACCCCGGCAGAGGTCAACCATGCAAGGCGGCAGCACAATCTTCCGCTGGACAGTGAAGCAGAAACAGAACAGCCTGTACAGCCCAAACAGGAACCTATGAACTTCCGTATTACGGACAATGATCTCGGCGCAGGAGGGCCGAAAACAAAGTATAAAGCCAATGTGGAGGCCATTCGGGTGCTGCAAACACTGGATGCAGAGCAGCGGCAGGCTACAGCGGAGGAACAGGAAATCCTTTCCCGGTATGTTGGCTGGGGCGGCATTCCGCAGGCGTTCGATGAAAGCAATGCGGAGTGGTCGAAAGAGTATGCCGAACTACAGTCCCTGCTCACGGCAGATGAGTATAAGGAAGCCCGTGCCAGTACCCTGAATGCGTTTTACACTTCCCCTACGGTCATCAAGGCAATGTATGAAGCTCTGGACAATATGGGATTGTCCAAAGGCAATGTGCTGGAACCGTCCTGTGGTGTCGGCAATTTCATGGGTCTGGTGCCGGACAGCATGGAAAAGATTCGGATGTACGGTGTGGAGCTGGACAGCATTTCAGGCCGCATTGCACAGCAGTTGTACCAGAAAAACAAAATTGCGGTGCAGGGCTTTGAAACGATGCAGTTCCCGGATAGCTTCTTCGACTGTGTTGTGGGTAACGTACCCTTCGGCAATTACAAAGTACCGGACAAGCGGTATGATCGCCACAATTTCCTCATCCACGATTATTTTATCGCCAAGAGCCTTGACCTTGTGCGTCCGGGCGGTGTGGTAGCAGTGGTAACGTCCAGCGGTACGATGGATAAAAAGGATTCCTCTGTCCGTGAGTACCTTTCCAACCGTGCCGATCTGGTAGGCGCGATTCGACTGCCGAACAATGCGTTCCAGCGCAATGCCAACACGGGCGTGGTTGCTGACATTCTGTTCCTGCAGAAGCGTGACCGTGCAGCGGTGGAGCGGGCTGACTGGGTGGATCTTGGTGAAACACCGGAAGGATATTCCATCAACCAGTATTTTGCGCAGCATCCTGAGATGGTGCTGGGGGAGATCACCACGGAAAGCACGCAGTATGGCAAGCAGGAAACTACGGTCAAGCCCATCGAGGGCGCAGACCTTGCTAAGCAGTTAAAAGAGGCGGTCAGCAACATCCAGGCTACCATCACGGAGCCGGAAATCTCCGACGATGAACTGGATGTGCAAGAAGAACCCATCCCGGCAGACCCCAGCGTGAAGAATTTCAGCTTTACGAACGTAGATGGGCAGATTTACTACCGTGAAAATTCTTTCATGAATAAGGTGGAACTGCCTGCCGTTACTGCAGAGCGAGTGCTGGGCATGATTGCTCTGCGGGAAACCACCCGGAAGCTGTTGGATTGTCAGCTGCATGATGGTTCGGATGCGGAAGTACAGCTTTTACAGAATGAACTGAAACAGCAGTACACCGCATTTAAGGCGCAGTATGGCCTTATCAACAGCACGGCCAACAAGCGGGCGTTCCGACAGGACAGCAGCTATTGTCTGCTGGCATCACTGGAAATTCTGGATGAGGAGAAGAATCTCAAACGCCTTGCCGATATTTTCACCAAACGTACCATCCGTAAGCCGGAGCCTGTTACCTCAGTGGACACGCCAAGCGAAGCTCTGGCACTTTCCATTGGAGAAAAAGCAAAGGTGGATGTGCCGTTTATGGTGCAGCTCTGCGGTAAACCGGAACAGGAGATCACGGATGAACTGGCAGGTGCGATTTTCCGAAATCCTGTGACACAGCAGTGGGAAACCTCGGATGAATACCTGTCCGGCAACGTTCGTGAAAAACTGGCCACAGCAGAAACCTTTGCAGCGAACCATGCAGAGTATCAGATCAATGTGGATTACCTAAAAAGGGTACAGCCCAAAGACCTGGATGCTTCGGAAATCGAAGTGCGGCTGGGTGCGAACTGGGTGAAGCCGGAGTATATCACGCAGTTTATGAAAGAAGTGTTCAAGACCCCGAACTACTATGCCGGGATTGACATTAAGGCAACCTATTCCGAAATTTCTGGTGCATGGAACATTTCGGGCAAGTCGCTGGATCGCGGCAATCCGCTTGTCACCAACACTTACGGAACCCTGCGGGTCAATGCCTATAAGCTGCTGGAAGATGCACTGAACCTCCGGGATACCAAAATCTACGATACGATTCACGATACGGATGGCGACCATCGTGTGCTGAACAAACAGGAAACCATGCTTGCACAGCAGGCACAGGAATCCATTCGGGAAGCGTTCAAGCAGTGGATTTTCAAGGATTTAGACCGCCGCGAGGATTTGTGTGCGACCTATAACCGGATTTTCAATGCGATTCGTCCTCGTGAGTACGATGGCAGTCACATCCGCTTCGAGGGCATGACCCCGGAAATCTCTCTGATGCCGCACCAGAAAAATGCGGTAGCGCACATTCTGTACGGCAACAATACGCTGCTGGCGCATTGCGTGGGCGCAGGCAAGACCTTCCAGATGATTGCTGCCGGCATGGAGAGCCGCAGGCTGGGCCTGTCGCAGAAGAATCTCTATGTGGTACCGAATCACCTCACGGAGCAGTGGGGCGCAGATTTCCTGCGGCTCTATCCCAATGCCAATGTGCTGGTGGCAACGAAAAAGGATTTTGAACCCAGCAATCGAAAGCAGTTCTGCTCCCGCATCGCAACCGGCGATTACGATGCCATCGTGATCGGTCATTCGCAGTTTGAGCGTGTGCCGCTCTCCCCGGAACGGCAGAAAGCCATTGTAGAGCGTCAGATCGACGATATTACACTGGCCCTGGCCGATGCTCGGAGTGAGGACAGCCGTAGTTTTACGGTCAAGCAGATGGAAAAAACAAAGAAAACGCTGGAAGCAAAGCTGCAAAAGCTGAACGACCAGACGAGAAAGGATGATGTGGTTACATTTGAGGAACTGGGTGTTGACCGTCTGTTTGTGGACGAGTCGCACTTCTATAAAAATATGTTCCTCTACACAAAAATGCGGAACATCGCAGGTATCGCCCAGACCGATGCACAGAAGTCCAGCGATATGTTTGCAAAGTGTCAGTATCTGGACGAACTGACAGGCGGCAAGGGCGTGACCTTTGCAACCGGAACCCCGGTCAGCAACTCGATGGTGGAACTGTACACCATTATGCGGTATCTCCAGTATGACACCCTGCAGAAGATGGGGCTGAGCCACTTTGACGATTGGGCGGCATCCTTTGGTGAAACCGTCACGGCAATCGAGCTTTCCCCGGAAGGAACCGGCTACCGTGCGAAAACACGTTTTGCCCGGTTCTTCAATCTGCCGGAACTGATTTCTCTATTCAAAGAGTCCGCAGATGTGCAGACAGCAGATATGCTGAACCTGCCTGTGCCGCAAGCAGAGTACATTAACGAAGTGCTGAAACCCAGCGAAACACAGGAAGAAATGGTAAGTTCCTTTGCAGACCGTGCCGAGGCTGTACGCAACGGCAGCGTGAATCCGAAGTTCGATAACATGCTGAAGATCACCAACGATGGCAGAAAATTGGCACTCGACCAGCGGCTTATAAATGATATGCTGCCGGACGAGCCGGAGAGCAAGGTGAATCGCTGTGTGGACAATGCGTTCAAGGTCTGGGAAGAATCTGCCTTGGATAGGGGAACACAGTTGATTTTCTGCGATTTATCGACCCCGAAAACAGACGGAACATTCAATGTGTATGATGATGTCCGTGAAAAACTGGTGGCAAAGGGAATCCCCCGTGAGGAGATTGCTTTCATCCATGAGGCAAATACCGAAACCAAAAAGGCAGAACTATTTGCAAAGGTGCGTTCCGGACAGGTGCGTATCCTGATGGGGTCTACGCCGAAGCTTGGCGCGGGAACCAATATTCAGGATCGGTTGATTGCCCTGCATCATCTGGACTGCCCATGGAAGCCGTCTGACCTGGAACAGCAGGAGGGGCGTATTCTTCGGCAGGGAAACCGGAATAAGCAGGTGAAAATCTATCGTTACGTCACTGAAAATACGTTTGATTCGTATATGTGGCAGATTCTGGAAAATAAGCAGAAGTTCATTTCTCAGATCATGACTTCCAAATCACCTGTCCGCGCCTGCGATGATGTGGACGACACCGCGCTGTCCTATGCCGAAATCAAGGCACTGGCAACGGGCAATCCCTACATCAAGGAAAAGATGGACTTGGATATTCAGGTCAGCAAGCTGAAGCTGCTGAAAGCCAATCACACCAGTCAGATTTATAGTCTGGAATCGGATATTGCGCGCCGCTATCCACGAGAAATTACTGCGGCAAAGGGCCAGATTGAAGCTCTGAAAACAGACATGGAAGCGGCAAAACCGCTTTTGGCGCAGGATAAAGACCACTTCTCTATGGAAATCAGCGGCAAGGTGTACACCGAACGCAAGGAAGCAGGTGCAGCCATTATCGAGGCTTGCAAGGCTTTGAAAGCGGCTGGCACCGAGGGCAGGATCGGCAGCTACGGTGCGTTTGAACTGCATTCCCGGTTTGACAACTTCGATAAGGTGTTCCGTTTGTCCATCAAGGGCGCGTGGAACTATTCGATGGAAGTCGGCAAAGACCCGCAGGGCAACATTCTGCGTGTTACCAATGCGCTGGCAGGCATCGAAAGAGCATTGCCGCAGGTGGAGCGCAGACTGGAAACCTTGGAACAGCAGTTGGCGCAGGCAAAGGAAGAAGCCAAACGTCCCTTTGCGCAGGAAGCAGAATTGACCGAAAAATCTGCGCGCCTTGCGGAGCTGAACTCTCTGCTCAACATGGATGAAAAGGGCAGTGAGGATGCACTGGGCGTGGACGAGGATGCAGCCGAAACCGAAGTGGCGGATAAGCCGCGCCAGCCTGTGAACTACGCAGGCCGCGTTGCAGAGCGCACTGCGGACAATGTGCGGAAACCCTCTGTGCTGGCACAGCTTCATGCAAAACAGGTAGAACGTAGCGTAGAACCGCAGAAATCCCAGAAGCGGAAAAGTCACGATATGGAACTGTAAATAGGATAACCCCGTTAGATCTCTGCAAGGAATCTAACGGGGCATTTTTGAAAAAGGAGGGCATTTGCTGACATTAACACCGATCAATTTGAAAACGGCAAACGCATTTGTGCAGCAGTATCACCGCCACCATAAACCGACGCGAGGGCATAAATTCTCCATCGGTGTATCGGACAATGGTGCGCTGGTGGGAGTTGCTATCTGCGGCAGACCTGTGGCACGGCGTCTGGACGATGGCTACACGCTGGAAGTCAACCGTCTATGTACGAATGGAACGCCGAACGCTTGCAGTATTTTGTATGCGGCGGCATACCGTGCAGCACGGGCCATGGGCTACAACAAAGTTGTTACCTACATTCTGGACACGGAGAATGGCAGCTCCCTGAAAGCTGCCGGCTACACCTGTGAGGGTAGAGCCGGAGGCTTGGAATGGAACGGCGCAAAAGCACCAAAACAGGCTGACCAATATCCGCGCCAGATGAAAACACGATGGGTCAAGAAAAAGGAGGGCTTGCATGGCAGTTGACCGCAAACAGCAGATGAAAGAAATCACGGAACGGTTGGAGCAGGGCGTAAAGGACATTTTTACATCGGAAATGTACACGACATACCTACGCACGATGGCAAAATTCCACAATTACAGCTTCAACAATACGCTGCTGATCGCTATGCAGCGGCCTGATGCTACACTGGTGGCAGGGTTCAACGCATGGAAGAATAAGTTCAACCGTTATGTCAAAAAAGGCGAAAAAGGAATCCAGATCATTGCTCCGGCTCCCATCAAGGAAGTGGAAGAACGCGAGAAAATCGACAAGGATACGGGTCTGGCTGTGCTGAACGAAAACGGTGAACCGGAAATGGAACGTGTGGAGTATGTGGTTCCGAGGTTCCGATTGACGACAGTTTTTGATATATCGCAGACGGATGGGGAACCGATTCCGTCGCTGGAAGTGAACGAACTGACGGCCAGCGTCAAAGACTATGCGCTGCTTACAGCGGCAATCGAGCAGGTATCGCCTGTGCCGATGCGGTTTGATGAAATCAAAGGGGATGCCAAAGGCTATTACAGCGATGCAGACAAAGAAATCTGCATTCAGGTCGGCATGGGCGAGAGCCAGACCATCAAGACGATGATCCACGAGGTTGCTCATGCGATGCTGCATAACAGCGATTTGATGAAGCAGCGCGGCGAAGAAAAAGACAGGCTCACGAAAGAAACCGAAGCGGAAAGTATCGCATTTACGGTCTGCTCGGCTCTGGGCATTGATACGTCCGATTACTCTTTCCCGTATGTGGCAAGCTGGGCCAGCGGCAAGGAGATGAAGGAACTGAAAGATTCGATGGATACGATTCGATTGACCGCTGCCGACTTTCTGGAAAAGCTGGAAACGGCGGTGGCAGAAAGGAGTGCAGAGCGCATGACCGCGATGCAGTACGCGGAAAAGCTGATTGCCGACAAGGAGCAGGAAATAACGATTTTCGATGATGAGCAGCGAAATCTCATCGTGAATTTTGCTTTCAAGCTGGATGACCGGGCTGCAACGGAAGAATTGGTGAACGGTCTGGCGGCGGCACTGGCCGAGGATGACAAAGAAGAAGTCAACCGCCTGATGTACGAGGCGCAGGAGTAAATCGAAAATCTCCCGGATGGGATGATTGGCCTTTCGGAAATGCACGATTATGGCTATCTGCACGATGATGTACTGCCGCTGACGAAAGAAGGCGCACGGGAATGGCATCGGCGGGGTGAGAGAATCTATCCGCTGTTCCGTGATGGAACGGCAGGTGATTATGTAAGCCAAGAGGGAATCGAGCAGCACGATGGCATTTTCGGCATTAAGGCAGACGCATGGGATGCGATTTTGCTGGAACAACGGGAAGATTATGCAGAGGACGAGTATGCGCGCCCGGACTTTACGCTGACAGTGATAAACCGTGAACAGGCTCTGCGGCTGTATGACGAGGGAAAGCAGATTTATCTCGTCCGCATCAGCCCGTGGCCGATTCTTGTCACGGCGCGAGAGGAAATCGAGCGCGGAAGTGATACTTTCCAGATTGCAATAGCTGACTTGGAGCAGGAACGGAACATGACAGAACAGGAAAATATGCTGCTGTATGGCAGCAAAAAGCAGTTCGGCGTTTATCAGATCACAGAGCGTGACCCGGAACATAACTACCGTTTCATGGGACTTGACTATGTGGAGAAGAAAGGCATGACGGTTGTCCGTGCAGATTATGACCTGATCTATACCGCGCTGCTTACGGAAAAGGATACGCTGGATGGCATTTATGAACGGTTCAATATCCAGCGTCCGGCAGACTTTACAGGACATTCGCTGTCGGTCAGCGATGTGGTGGTACTCAATGATGGCAGTACAGTCAAAGCCTACTATGTGGACAGCATTGGATTTACTGAACTGTCAGATTTTTTCAAGGAAAGGAATATGGATTTGCAGAAAGAAAACCTTTTGAAGGAAAAATTGCAGGAAATCGAAATCTTTGATAAGCCCGGTCTTTTCAGCAATGGCCGTCTGCGGGATGAAGAAGTGCCGGAGGGCTTATATCGCTATGATCTGCGCGGTTCAGACTATGACCCCGGCCAGCCTATTACGGTGGAAAAAACTGTGGTGGTGAACCATGCGGCATCTGTTCTGATGGCCGAAGAGCTTGACCTTGGTGCAGAGGGGCGGCTGGAACTTGGTGAGGAAGGGCTGAACTTCACAGGCGCAGAGTTGACCGTGCGGGAGTTTATGGAGGAACAGCAGCAGAAAAGGAACGGACTGATCCACGGCGATTCCGACCATATCGCAGTCGAAGGGCATATCGGCACATGGTACGCCATTGATGAAACGGAAGTCGGCGGTGAGAAGTTCTTTCTGCTGGAACATGAGGAACACGGCGACATGGCGGCCTGCGTTGCAGTCAATGAGCAGGGCAAGCTGGTGGCAGAGGATTTGTGGAACGGCTTCGATGATGAATTTCTGGATGCGGTAAAAGAGTATCTTTCTGAAAAATGGAATATGCCGAAAAAAGAAGATGTGGTATCGGAGATCATTGAAAAGGCTGCGCCTGTGCCGGACAACAGCGCACAGGACTATTCGGATGTGCCTGTCTACTATGAGCCGTTCAGCTATGCCAAAGAAAATGACGAGGTGGATTTATACCGTACCTCCTATCGGCTGAACGGCGAGTGTAAGCAGGCAATCCATGAAGCGATTGCGGACAATTATGATGGGATGTACCTTGGCGATGGTGTAGTCGATCAGGTGGTGCGGCAGTACGGCATGGAGCGTGTGGGGTACATTCTGGCAAATACTCTGCACCATAAAAGCTACGATGGCCGCTTTTCTCACAGCAATAAGGAATGGGCAGAGCAGGTCGGCACCCCGGAGAATAATGCAGACCGCATGACCTTCCGCACGGATTGGGTGGTTGACAGCCACCCGGCTATTCTGGATGGCTTTGTGACGATGTTCCGGGAAGAACTGGAAGCACAGAAAGAACAGGAGCAGCCTTTTGTAAAGCAGTTCTATGTGGTCGAAAATTTGCAGGCCGCGCCTTTGAAAATTGAGCGGTTCGGAAATCTGGACGATGCAATGTCGCAGTATCAGGCACTTCCGAACCATTACATGAAATCCTTGGGCGTGGAGAAGAATCCTGATCCAATGCCGGGTTCACTGGATGTTTTGCAGTGCAAGAACGGCCTTGACACCATTGTAGAGGACTATAAAACGGTTCCGGGCTGGGATAACCCGTATATCCAGAATCATGTTGTCCAGCCGTTGCAGGGGGCGTTAGCCGTGCAGGATGTGGAGTTGGCATACGAATTGCCGGATGCCTATTTTCACATCCAGACCTGCGACGATGGCTTCGACTATACCTTATATAATAAGGACTTCACGGAGCGGGATGGCGGCATCCTTGAAACGGATGGAGATAAGCCTGTGCAGGAGGCTATGACGGAGCTGTTGGCAGAGTTTGGCTGTGATGCAGCACAGGGCAGGATCATGGACGCAGCAGAACTGCGGGAACAGGCTGATACGGCGGCTGAACAGCAGGCAGAAGTTTTGAAAGAAAAACTCGCTGCAGAAAGACCTGCGCCGGAAGAAACGCTCAGCTTTTATGTTGCGGAGTGTTTGGAGTTTACGTTTGCGGGAGAGTTTCACGATCATCTGACCATGGAAGAAGCCTTGGAAGCCTATGACAAGATTCCGTCCGAACGGATGAATGCTGACAAGTGCATTGGATTCTGCATCGAGGAAGATGGTGGCTTTGTTGGAATGTATGAGATGGTCGTGAACGATAAAGTGCAGCGCGAGAACATCAATTCCATCAACTACTTCAGGGATGATAAGCTGGTGCAGCAGGCTATTTCCGATATGGAAAAGCTGATGGTAGCACGGCAGCAGAGCAAGGAGCAAGAACGCAACAGTACGAAAAAGTCTGTTCTGGATGCCCTGCGCAGTCTGAAAGCCAAGAAACAGGAGCAGCCTGCACAGGAACAGGACAAGCCGAAGAAAGCAAAAACGAAAGGAATGGAGTTATGAGCAATGTACGCTTTGATGAACTGGAATTGATGCTGATGGCGATGTTTGAGCAGCCGACACTCAAAGATACGATTCAGGTGTTGACGGAGGTCCAGCTGCTTGTGGCAGAGGATGCGGAGATGGCTGCGCTGGTTCAGCAGACCATCCCGAAGATGCAGCAGTTGAATGAGCAACAGTTCAAGGGGCTGGAACTGGAATGGCATAGGCCGGAGGATGATGCAGGAAAATGAGTTCAGATGTGTTTGTAATCTATCAGATCGACAATTCTGAGAAAAACCGTGAGTATCGCTGCCGTAGCTATGAATACCAGATTCAGCATGGTTTTATGATAACCGCAGATAATTATGGTACAGGCTATTCTGGTACGGCTACGAGAGGAATGGGCGCGGAAGCGATTCGTAAAAAGATGGAAAGAATTAACCCGGACAAATTCAAAATTAGAAAATTTGGGGTCAGTGATGTAATCGGATTGACTGAGGCAGGCAGAACATCTTTTTTCTATGTTGATAAGGATAGGTTGGTGAGATTCAACGGCTTTTTCCCAAAGCCCCAGAGTGGCACATACCTGATTCTTGATGAGGGCGGCTATCAGGTGGCAGGACAAAAAGGCACATGGCTGGTATCGGATGAAGTGGAGGTCGATGGTCAGCGGTTTGTTCAGATGAGAAGTGAACAAACAAAGAATCCACCGCCGAGCATTATTCTTCACGAGAGTGGAGCCTTTGTGACGCAGACAGTTTTAGGTTTCGATGGAGAAGCTACCAGAAAGATGCGTGCTTTTTTACAAGGCCCAAAGCCTGAACTGCTGCACCACCAGAAGTTCTTTGAAAACGGTACAGCGGAACGCGCCAAAGAATCCGGCACAGAGCAAAACTACAATATGATAGATGGCTGCGTCAATAATGTGCCGAAAAAGCCCCGGCGTATTGGTGGCAGGTGGTCGGTGCTGGATCGACTGCATATCAAGCAGGCCGAGCGGCGGCAAAAAGACAATGCACCGCAGCAGGAGCAAGAAAGAAGCCGTAAAAGTTAAAATGCCGTAGTGTCGTTGAGATGGCTTCCCTAAAAAGGAGGCCATCTTTTATGCACGAGTTGAGCCAGAGAAGCTATCCATCTGATGGAATCCTCAGCGTATACGATTTGATTCTGATACCAAAGTGGGTAATGGAGGAAATTGAGGATTCTACATACAGAAACACCTGTGTTGAGCAGCTTCAAGCACAAGGGTATCCTATTCGTTGGATTGATGAAACAAAGTAAGAGTAATATGGTAGAAAAGGGTCAGCCCTGGTCTTTCGCAGGAAAGACCAGGGCTGGCTTTTTGTTTTATAGAGAGTGTTCGTTCTTTCGGGATTGCTGCTGTTTGCGCTGTACTTCTCGTTCTGTTCCTAGAATGTTATCTACATTGGCGCATACAGTCTGGAGTTCCCTGTGGTAATCTTTGAAATAGTGGTATGTGTCATACTGGGCATCTTTCTGAATGGTAAGCCGCTCCTTTTCAGCCCGGAGGTCTTTCATGGTCGGGAACCTTCCATCTGGGGAGTGCTGCTTTAGGATGCGGAGGGCTTCTTCATATTTGGCAATATCCTCTGCATGAGCCTGCCGGAAAGATTTCTTATTGCCGGATTTCAAGAAATCACCATAGACTGATTTTGTAGAAAGATACTGGCCTAAATAACGAATCTGCTCATTGACTTTTTTCAATTTTGCTTCGGTGAATTTGGCATCACTTCGGGCTTTTGCCATTTTAGATTGAATGGCGTCAGTGGTATCGGAGAGTTTTTCGTAAGAATCGTATCCATGTTCCTGCACATAAGCGACTGTTCGTGCCATCTGCTGCAAATTGGAAATCTTGACTTTCTGCGCATAGGCGCGGCTCTGCTGTGCTTTTACGCAGGTCTGCAAGTCAACCACAAGGCGCAGGTCAGACTTAATGAACAAAATAGCCATAGGATCATCTGCTGCCCAATGAGGATTGTTCCGTTCTTTGTTCCGCGCATTTTCTGCAAAAATGCGGAGAAGCCTGTCGCGGTCATAATTAGAACCGAGAGCGCGGGCAGAAATAAATTTCTGTCGGTCAGCAGGAAGATAGCTGAATCGTCCACGATGGTCTTTTACCAAAATTCCGTATTCCGCTTTTAATAACCGTTGAAATTCCTCAAAAGATGTGGCACGTTCCGCAATGTCAGAAATGGCATTGCGGAATTTTTCTTTGTTTGTTTCAAAGGTAGTGTGCATGGGGGTGATGCCATCGCCCAGAAGTTCCATGTTTGCAATGTCCAGATTCAGCTGCCCACGCCGCTGCGCATGGTACTCCTGCTGTGTGATTTTATCCGCAGCAGGGGAGAGCAGATCGACCTGATGTAGCCCTTCGCGCTGGCAAATATCCATCAAAGATTTTTGCAGGTGCTTCAAATAGTCTTTGGTAAGGTGGTGCTTGTATCCAGCCTTGCAGTCGATTGGCCGTTCGGTGTAGGTCTGAGGCTCTATATCGGATTTGCGCAGGCTGTTGATTATGATGTGGGTATGGATGTTGCCTGTTCCGTTATTGCCATCTGTATGGGTGCAGACCAAAGCCTGATGCCCCGGAAAATTAGCTTTTGCGTATTCCAGCCCGATGGCCTGTGCACGTTCTCCTGTTAAATCGTGGTCGGCGTTATCTCTGGGGTCATGGCTGATAATGTAGTGGTGGCTTTTGATTTCATCATAGGTGTTGTTCTTATGGTACTGCTGGTTTAACAGTTCACATTCAAGGTCGAAGGTTTCGGGATTGCAGTTCAAACCGTCAAGATAAAATTCTTCCCGAAGCAGCATATTCCCACTTTCATCCAGAACTGGAACCAGATGAAACTCGTCGTGCTGGTATTTAAGATAGTCGATGGCACTCCCATAATTGGCATTTTTACTTGCGATGTGTTTTAGAATTGCCACGATATACACCTCCAAGCTGAACGATTTCCTGCCGTAGTTCACGGATTTCCGCAATGCTCCTTTTTAGTTCTTCTAACATTCCGCGTGATGCCAGACCGCCGCCGTGAAAAAAGCGGGCAATCTGGTTGAGATTGTTCCCGATGCCTGCGGCCTGCACCGTCAAATTCTGAATTTCTCCCAGATCGGCAACGATATTATAATTGACCTCCAGCTTTTCGCGGAGAGCCTGTTTGCGTACAAAAGTACCAATCGGGTATCCGGCGTCTTTAGCGTATCCGGCTACCAGCTCATATTCCAATTCTGTGAAACGGATGTAAACTCGTTTCCCCCTATGAAGTGATTTCTCTTTCTTTGGTCGAGCCATAGCATAATCCTCCTGCACTTTATAGTTGCAGAGCAACTCCCGATAAGCCGTAGGCGTTCGGCTGCGAACACATTCATGTGGAGCCAGATAGCCAAAATCCAAGATTTTGTGCGTACCGTGGGAATGGGGAACGGAATCCCCATCAAGATTGCCAGCCGGGAAAACCACGAAAGTGAGTTTTGAGCGGCTATGGGCGAATCTTGCGCTAAGAGAGAAAAAGCCCCATGACCTGGAAAATCGAGAATTGTCCTTATACCTATAACATTCTGGAAGCACCTTTTGGCAACCACTTGAAAAAATATTTTTGTGAAATTTCAAAATTTGGTTGCCAAACACCCCTTTTAGAATGCTATAGGTGAAGGGAGGTATTTGATGTACCAGAAAATGACGCATACACTTGAGGATTTGAAGAAATTGGCAGCGATGGAACTTCGGGATGTGAACCGCAAGGAACTGGTAGACATCAACGAAGTGGAAATTAGAAAAGACCTGTCGCAGCGAGAGCGGATGGTTGATTTTGTTTCACAGATCAAGAACCCCTACTGCTATCTTGACCGGGGAATGGTCGTAAAGATCAGCTTTGCCGGAGAAAACCGATTAGAGGACACGCTGAAAAAATGCGCAAGGACACATCGGAAATAAAAAAAGAAAAAAGTAGAAGAAAATTTGTACTTTAGCACATTAAAGCGTTGACATGAACCACGAAATATGAGATAATGGCTTTGGGTCAAAACAGAATATGCTGATAAAGCCGATAATTTCTTGGTTTATTGTCTGAACGACAAATAGATTAGGAGGTTATCGGCTTTTTATGTTTTTTCAGGGAAATGAAAAATACAACTGTGCCACATATCTTCGATTGTCGCGTTCGGATGGCGACCAGCAGGAGAGTAACAGCATTAAAAATCAAAGAGCGTTGCTGAACGATTACATGGGGAAGCACCCGGAATTGCACAAGTTCGATGAGTATGTGGACGATGGTTACAGCGGCACAAGTTTTGAACGCCCGGATTTTAAGCGGATGATGCAGGACATTGAGAAAAGGAACGTCAACTGTATCATCGTCAAGGATTTATCTCGCTTCGGCAGAAACTACATTGAAACGGGCCGTTATCTGGAACGAATCTTTCCATTCATGGGTGTGCGCTTTATCGCCATCAACGATCATTGTGACAGTGCAGAGGAAAACGATGATAAGGGCCGTATTCTGATTCCGTTCAACAATCTTATCAATGACACCTACTGCCGGGATATTTCACTGCGCGTTCGCAGTCACTTGGATGTGAAACGAAAAGAAGGTCAGTTCATTGGCAGTTTCGCAGGGTATGGGTATCGCAAAGACCCCAAAGACAAAAATCATCTGATTATAGATGAATACGCTGCGGGCATTGTGCAGGAAATATTCAAACAGAAATTGAACGGAATGAGTTCACAGCGCATTGCCAGTCACTTGAACGAACTGGGTGTCCTGCCGCCGAACGAGTATAAGAGAGCCAATGGATTCAACTATACCTGCGGTTTTCAGGCTGGGCTGAATCAGAAGTGGACAGTGGTTTCCGTCAATCGTATTTTGAAAAATGAATCCTATACGGGAACATTGATTCAGGGTAAACGCAGGAAAATCAATTACAAAGTAAAAAAGAGCCATGATGTTGGAAGTGAAAACTGGATTCGGGTGGAAGATGCGCATGATGCCATTATCAGCAAAGGCGAGTTCCAGCAAGTACAACAGTTGTTGGAACTGGACACTCGTACCGCACCATCGCAGACAACAGTTTATCCATTATCAGGTTTTCTGCGCTGTGCAGACTGCGGGCAGAATATGATTCGCCGCACGGTGACGAAAAACGGAAAGAAGTATCAATACTATCACTGCTCTACCTATAAGAATGGCGGCGGCTGCACACCGCACATGATAAACAGTGAGAAGCTGACGGAAAGTGTTCTGGCTGCGATTCGGCATCAAGTGACACTTCTTGTAGAAGCGGAAAAGGTACTCTCCAATGCAGAGTTGGCAAGCGTCGAACAGATTGGCATAAAGATTCTGGACAGCCAGATCACTGCGCTGGAAGCTGAATTAGAACGGTACAGTAATTTGAAAATCCGTCTGTATCAGGACTTGTGCGATGATGTTGTCAGTCGGGAAGAGTACGGAGAAATGAATACTCGCTTTGCGCAGAAGATAAAAGAGGCACAGGATAAGATTCAGGAAATCCGCGAAAAGAAGCAGGAGGCATTAAAGCACGACACACTGCTTCCTACTTGGTTGGAAGAATTTAAGCAGTACGAACATATCAAAACGCTCGAACGCAGGGTCGTGGTGGAACTGATCGACCACATAGATGTTCATAGCAAAACAGAGATTGAAATTCATTTCTGCTTCGAGGATGAACTGCACAGTATCACAGAAAAATTTATGGAATATCAAGCACATCACGGAAATGAGGTGGCAGAGGAATGAAATGGGTCAGTTATACAAGGTCGATTTCCAGCAGGATCGGAGAAGAAAATCCATCCAATACGATTGCGGAGCAGAATGAGCGCATTGCACGGTATCTAAAAAAGCTTGGGTGCAACGTATCTGAAAAATACAGTGACCGAAAGAGAACAGCAGAAGCCACAGAGGGCTTTGACAAATTGGTACAGGATGGGATGGCTCGGAAATTTGATGCAGTTGTTGTGGATTCTATCTTCCGCTGTGGAAGAACCCTTCCGTTTGCAATTGAAGCACTGCAGAGGACGTTCTATCCGCTTGGTATCCAATTTGCAGTTGTGGAAGATGACTTTTGCAGTGCAGACAAAACTGCCGAAGAAGTTGCAGAGTATTTCAATGGAAAGACCATTGATAAGATTCGTTCGGAATTTATTACCAATCGCCAGAATCACTTTGAAGAAGGTACATTGACCCATCGACAGGCTAAATATGGTTATGCGCTGTCGGAAGATCGCAGAAACCTTGTTCTTAATCCTGAGAGCGCACAGGTTGTAAAGCTGATTTTTCAGATGTATCTGGAAGATATGAAAATCCCGGAAATCGCAAGAGCATTGGATGCACAGGGCGTTCCATCTCCACAAATCCAGATGGCAAAGAAAAAAAGGTCAAGAACAAAAATCAAGTGGCCGGATTCAACCATTCGCTTGATTTTGAAAAATCCACTCTATATCGGAAAGTGTACGCTGACGCTGGCAAAGGCAAAGCGAGAATTGGAGGTTCCGGCGATTGTTTCAGAGACGGAATTTCAGAAAGCCCAGAAAAAGTTGGAATCTACGAGGTTGCCTTCGAGGAAAAAGGCACGAAAAAAACCAAACCTGCTCTTCAAAAAAATCTATGACAAAGAAAGTGGAAAAGGTCTGCTGTGCAGAACATCAGAAGATGAAAGCCAGCAAATCTATTCGTTTGACAAGGGGTATAGATGCTTCTCTGGAAAAGCCCCTTTCATCGAAAGCGAGAAAATCTTTCGAGAGATTCTTTCAGCTTTGGAAAAAGAAAAAATGCAAGCTGCGCATATTGATAGGGTGCTGGACTTGAATCCTGAGAAAGTCAAGCAGTGCATGGATGCTGGACTGTTGCAGTACAGAAAAAGAGCAAATGAGATCGTTGCGCACTTGATGGCCAAGGACGATGAACGAACAGCAGTTTATCGGCAATACGAGCAGGGATCAAGTTCACTAGAACAGATAGAGGAGTATGAACATCAGTATCAGGTGGCGGTCCAGAAGCAGGAAGCGGCTTTTAAAAAAGTAATGCTGGCTGTTAATGACATAGAAAAAGCATTTAGCCATGGGAATCCCTGGTTGATGAAGTTCCGAGCGATTTCAATTCCTGAAACGTTGGAGCGCACGCATCTTAAAGAATGGCTTGGCTATGTATGGATCGTAGATTTTGAACAGGTAGAAGTGATTCTACAAGAAAGTGAGTGGAAGAGATTCTTCCCGGAAGAATGGCTGAACAACGGAGAGGAAGATTGTAATGGCAAGAAAGAGTAGAAAGAATATGATGCCACAGGCCGCTGTGCAGGAGGCCGTACAGCAAAACGAAAAAGAACTTCTGCGCACGGCAGCGTATGCGCGACTGTCGGTTGAGAACGGCGGGCATGAAACAGAAGATTCCCTGCACACACAGATTTTACAAATTCATAATTATATCAGGGAAAACGCGGAACTGACGCTGACCGATACCTATGCAGACAATGGTTTTACGGGAACCCGTTTTGACCGACCAGAATTTGAGCGTATGATGCAAGATGTGCGGACAGGCAAAATTCAGTGCATTGTAGTGAAGGATTTATCTCGATTTGGTCGTGACTATATCGAAACGGGAAGCTACCTGGAAACTATTTTCCCGATGCTCCATGTTCGTTTTATCGCCATCAACGATGATTTTGACAACATCCGGCAGTCGGATGTGGATAGTCTTGCGGGTCCCATCAAGAACATGGTAAACAGCTTGTACGCTAAGGACATTTCAAAGAAAATCAGCCTTAGTTACCAGATGCGCCGCGAGAAGGGAATCCCTACATCGTGGTGTACACCGTATGGCTATCAGTTGAACCAACAGGGAAATAAGTTTGAAGCAACTGAGGATGCGAAGTGGGTCAAACTGATCTATCAATGGTATCTTGCAGGAGTGAGTACAAACGAACTTGCCCGCAGGTTGGAATTTTTAGAAGTAGCAAGGCCGAACGAACGGCTGAATCGCAAATTACATGAGGGAGATGACCCTACCTATAATAAATGGCACCCCAGTACGGTTCTTCGTATTTTAAACAGCAGTGCCTATATTGGAGAACTGGTATCTGGGAAAACGCAAACTGCATCATACAAAGGGATTGGCCTCCATCCAGTGGAAAAGAAGGAATGGCATATTGTTGAAAACGCTCATGAAGCAATCATTCTGAAATCGGATTTTGAAAAAGTGCAGGCACGGCGGGAGCAGAATAAGGAAAGAAGGGAAAGGGCGATGGCTCGTTCCAAAGCAACCAGAGAGAAGTGTTATAACCATCTATCGGGAATGGTTTACTGTGGCTGCTGCAGACGCAACATGACGTTTGAACGGCGTGTGCATGGTACGGTGAAAGAAACGCACTATGGAGTGTTCATTTGCAAAAGAAAGAAGAACACGACTCCCTGTGCCTATCATGCGGTGCCGGAGAAAATGCTGATGATGGTGGCGATGGATCAGATTCATCATCTGGTGTCTACCATGTGTGAAGAAGAAAAGCTGGTAAAAGACATGATGCGCGGCAGCAATCTGGATTCTGCCCGTTCCATCAAGATGAAAGAAAACTCTATCCTGTTTCGGATTCAGGAAGCCGAAGAACGGCGGTTGCGTTTATATGAGGACTATAAAGCTGAAATTCTGGACGAAGATGAATATAGTCAGCTAAAGGAACACTACATAGCAGAAAAGCAGCGGTTGGAACATGAACTGCAAAAGCAGCGTCAGCGCGCATTGGAACTGGAAAAGAGAATCAAAATCTGTGATGCGCAGATGGAACGGATGCGTGGGATTCTGAATCAAAATGAATTTGATGAAGAACTGGTGCATGAACTTATCAAGAGAATCTATGTGGGAATGGACAATTCTGTGGAGGTCGAATTTAAGTGCAGTGACCCCTATCAGGAAGTGCTTGCAATCATGTCGGAGGTTCAGAATGAATGATAAAATTGCAATCTATCTCCGCTTATCATTGGCAGACGGAGATTTGAAAAAGGGCAGCAAGGATGAAAGTAACAGCATTGAGAACCAACGGATGCTGCTCCACGATTACATTGGAAAGCAGGAAGATTTATTTGGCGAGATTGTAGAATATGTAGATGATGGCTATACTGGCACCAATTTTAATCGTCCAGCTTTTCAGAAAATGATCGTCGATTTGAAGCAGGGCAATATAAAAGTCATCATTGTAAAGGATTTATCCCGCCTTGGTCGTGACTATATCGGTGTTGGCGATTACATTGAGCAGATTTTTCCGTTGATGGGAGTTCGGTTTATTGCCGTGAATAATTCCTTTGACAGCATGAAACTGAACAACGGAACACCGGGAATCGAAGTGGCTGTCAGCAATCTGGTGAATAATATGTATAGCCGGGATATTGCAAAAAAGGTTCGGGCTGCTCTGGAAACGAACTGGAAGAACGGAAAAGCCACCTGCACAAATGTTCCTTTCGGATATGTGTGGAACAAGAAAGGTGGACGGCGGTGGGAGATTGACCCGGAGGCTGCACCCTGCGTGAAAAAAGTATTTGAATTAGCATTGTCCGGCCGCAATACAACGCAGATCGCCTACGGTATGAACGAACTACAATTTCCCACGCCGGGGCTGTATGCGAAGCGGAAAAATCTGCTGATGGGCAGTAATCCTATTATTGCCCCGGACAGTGAAATGCTCTGGAATGCGGCAATCGTATGGAGAATCCTTAGACGATATGAATACACGGGCGCGCTGGTTATGGGGAGAAGAAAGAAAATTGATGTAAACACTACATCTATTCGGACACTCCCGGAGGACAAGTGGATCATTGCAGAAAATGCACATGAGGCCATCGTGACAAAAGATGAATACTATCAGACACAGAAAGCAATCCGTAACGTGACCCCAATTCAGTATAAGGTAGGTGATGATTTCGCGTTAAAAGGGAAGATTTGCTGCGGAAACTGCAAACGGCAGCTTCGGCACGAAAAGCAGTATGGGGAAATGGTTTTCTGTTGCGGCTATAAAAGGGCGGCAGGAAAGTTCTCTAAATGCTACGGCGGCTATTATAGAGAGTATTCGGTGAACGCAAAAGTGGCTCGTGCGATAAAAACTGTGTTCTATGCGCTGGATGTGGTGAATCAGGGAATGCAGGAAAAGCAGTCTATCACGGTGCGCTGCGTGGACATTGAGAGCTTGGAAAAGCAAGCAGAAGCCATTCGGGTAGAGCAAATCAAACTGTATGAATCGTATGCGGACGGTGTACTGCTACGGGATGCGTACATAGAAAAGAAAAAAGCTCTTTCGGAAAAACTGGCTGCATTGCAGGATAGCATACGGACAGAAAAGGAAGAACAGGAGTGTGCCGATGAACTGGATGAAGAAATCCGCGCTCTGACAAAGCAGGCCAGCGAGAAAACGTACATCGGCGGGCTGACAAAAGAATGTGTGGATGCTTTTGTGAGCATGGTTTATCTGTATGACGATCAAACGATGAAAATAGAGTTCAACTGTGAGGATGTGATTCGGAGAGCGTTGGAAAAGTATGGCGCATAACCGCATAGAAACAGCGAGATGAGCAAAAAGAATACCCGTCTGGGTGAGAGGATTCAGAAAATCTTCTCGACCAGGCGGGTATTTCATTCCGCAGGAATGTGTCTATTAGAGGCTGAGGGTTTCTACCCATGCGGACAAGTCGGCTTTGCTGGAATAGGAATTGAACACCTTGCCATGCAGCAGTTTTGCACCGGGGCAGCTAGGAGCAAGCTTTTCATTGGTCTTGCCCATGTCGCTGCCGCCAGATGTGGCAAAGGGGATGATTGTTTTACCCTTCAAATCATAGCTTTCCAGAAATGTATTGATGATCGTCGGAGCAATATACCACCAGA
>OGMZ01000301.1_pt1 | contig 30019 bp, 19 predicted proteins | sample 1573361 | NCBI WGS metagenome assembly OGMZ01 (sample SAMEA2581995, study PRJEB24529) | metagenome | biome: Human gut stool | place: China | collected 2011
TGTTTGAATCCATGTCATAATTATATCTACAAGATAATCCTGCTGCACCTGACTCAGTTCCCTGCCCGGCTGCATTTTGTGCCACTTCCGGATACACTCTCTGCAGCATGTTGCAGTTGCATGTTGGGCAATAAATACCGGATGCCCCCTCATAGGAGTCTGTTTGCCATCATTTGCTATAAATGCGGGAGCTTCTCTCTTTGCAATAAAGTCCTTTGCATGTTGTCTGATCGTATCAAGTCCCTTTTGGTTTATGTACTCTATGTCTTTCTGCTTCAAATGAAAGCCGCTTCGAAATTTGGAATTGTCCAGTCTCTCGAACAACTGCCTGTACCACTCGTCCTTTGTCATGAGAACTTCACTACTTCCGGATCATGCGTAAATGATGAAAATGTTGCTGTAGCATTTTTAAAATAAAATACCTCTGTGTTTCCATCGTCTGCTGAATACATCTTCTGTAATGATGGGTAAGCATCAAGCATCGACTGTCTGGCTTCCCTTCTATCATCTTCCACAAGTTCTCCTGCTACACGGAGCCACTCTCCATTTTTAAATGCACAGATTTCTACCTTTGGATTTGCATGAATCTGTTTTGATACCTCTTTCACCTTACCTGTCTGAATATAAAGTTTCCCCTCAAAAATGTGGGCTGTACCAAAAGGTCTGACTCTTGGCTGGTCGCCTTCTACGGTTGCTAAATAATATGTTTCTGCTTCTTTTAAGAATTGTTCTACTCGTTCCATTGATTAATCCTCCTGTACAAATAAATATATTTGTTATAATTCAACATGATCTATGTAAAACAAACGGGTGTTACTTATAAATCTGTGCGTTTACAGAGCAAATTGTTTATCTGGTATATCAATCTGGCATTTATGTATCTCATCAAGTATTTCTTATTCTCCACATCAGATACTTTCGACTACATTAATAAAATAAGAAGGATAACAACTTAATAACGATATCATTTTTTCTTTCTTTAACTTTACAAAAGTAACAATTTCATCTGTTGAAACTCCATTATTTCCAATAATATCCGTCATCTGTTTAGCAAGAAATCTATCATTAAAAATTTTCTCGCATATAGAAATCGCAGTCCTTGGTATTAACACCATAGCGCAATGCTTGTTGTAATAACTTAAGTGCATCTATATTCACACATTCAACATCAACTAAATCTATTATATTCCCCACCAAAAAGCTCATCTGATAAGATATATTATACTGACACAACTTTTCAATATCATAGATTTTTATTTCATACTCTTTATTCATCTGTTCATATGAATCACCACGAATCCATGACAGGGCAAAACCTTTTTTCAAATTCAAAGAAGGATATACTTCTCCAAAAAGATTTTCTATTAAATCCAATAAGTCTTTAGCGATTCGTTTGCCTGTATTGATATTATTGTTTTTAATCCATTCGATAATCTTATCCGCATCTGCCATAGAAATCATGGACCCTGCATATTTTTTAATATTTCCTATTTTCCCCTCTATTTTTGACTCAATAGCATCAAAAAGCTTCCTTAACAGATTTTTTTCTTCTTGAGTTGCTAAATAAAAAGCCAATGTATTTTCTAATAATTTATTTGAAATTTCGTGTAAAAGATCTACTGTTGATACCATTGGATGATATGAAAGCAGATAGATTATCTCATTTTCAATTGAATCCATAGAATCTTTATAAGTACATAATTGTTTAAAAATATCCTGCCTATAATAATTCACCTTATCACTTTTATCTATTTCATTTATCTCCTCCAAAAGTTTATTTAGGAGTTTATTTATCCAATTGTTGTCAATTATATTCTCACAAATATAATTGACAATCTCGGAACCGGATAACTGCACTTTGTAAGTCACTGCATAATCCCTAACAATATTTAATATTGAACTCCCACATTCTTCTACAGCTGTTCCATCGAACAATCCCTTAGTATCTTGCCATTTATAATATCCTCTTCCACGTCTGCGATCATCATAAAGCTTGCTTTCAGTTACAATAATATCCCCTTCTGTATAAACACCAGATCTTCCTGTTCTTCCGATAAGATTTTGAAAATTTCTTACCGACAGCTTTGTTGCCGCAAAATTGGTTCCTGTAATCAAAAGATATTTTATTGGAATATTCACACCTTGGGCTAAAGTTGATGTACAAGCCACCGCTTTAATTTTATCCTTCTTATAAGCATATTCTGTAGAAATCTTTATTCCATTAGGAAGTGATGAATAATGTGGCAAAATTCCATGCTGAACTGTTCGCGTATAAATATAGTCTTCACCATAATATTCTTTAAACAGTGTATGAAACCTTGATAATTCATCAATATCCGAAGCGGCCCTGATTTTTTCTAAAGAATAGCCACGCTTATCTAATTCCATTAATTTTGTAAAAAACTTCGGTATGGATCTTTTTTGAGGAAAGTAAATTGCAACTCCACCTGTCTTGCAAAGAATATTTGTATAATATAATGCCCTATCTTGTGAATCTTCTGGAAAGAACCTTTCCTTACGTTCTTTTCCTATTGGCTTAAGCTTTTGTGTTTTGTATGTATATGGAACGAAAAAATTTTCCTCATCCTCGGCTGGTGTATAATAATGAAGTTGTTTATTCTTATCAGCAAATCCTATTGCTTTAGGTGTCGATTTGATATTTGCATCGTATGCTAATACTCCATCATCTCCAAATAACCATTTTACAATCTCATTGGCATTTGGAAGTACAGCAGACATAAGAACCAGCTGCTGTTTTTCACTTAATCCCAACTTAATATCTGTAAGAAGTAACTCATACAAAGCACCTCTACTCCTATCATCAAACATATGGCTTTCATCAAAAATGTACAAATCCAAAGATTGAAGATACGCATTATCATGATGAAAAATGTATTGTAGCTTTTCTGGAGTACAGACAAGAATCTGCTTTTCAGTATTTCCTAATAACATATCTATAAAGTCATCTTCTAATACATCAGAAAATTGATTTATTGATACTTCCTTAGGGAATGCCATTTTCATATCATATGTAATTTCATTGCATAAAGACCTCAATGGAGCCACTATTAAAGCTTTACTTCCTCGTCCTGCGAGAAACATAGACCAGATAATAAGCTCGATACTTTTAGTTTTGCCAACACCGGTAGGAAGCTGTACTATAGCATTTTGACCTTGAAGTATCTTTGATGTTCCTACCAATCTTTGAGATGCCCATAAAAGGTTTATAGACGATTTTCTTTCAAAATAAGCTTCCCAGTTTTTTATATCAAGTGCTGAATACATAGGCAATAGTATGCGCGCAGAAGCATCACTAATCACTTTGACTACTGCACAAACAATTTCTCCCCAAAACCATGTCTGCGGAGAATATGAATTAAATATATGTTTTCTATATTTATTTACAATTTGCAAAAGGGCATCTTTATTGCCATCTTTCCAAAATGTTACAATTGCCTGAACGATTACACAATTAGTATTTTTCTTAGTTATTCCCGTAAAGGCCAACGAAAACACTTCATAAAGGCATTCTTGTGCATCATCCATAATCTGATCCGTATTGACCCCCTTCCAAAGAACTTTTGCACTTCCAAAATTATCCATAAAGAAATATGCAGTTGCTCCAGATAATGCAAAATCTGCATCATGAATCATTTGCTCACGAGATTGGAATGCAGCATCGTAAAAATCTGAACAGTAGCGTAGACTTCTATATGTTATTTTCTTTTCTAAATTCTCATTAATAGCCTCTGCACATTGAGAAATTGTAAGCACTGTCGGATAAGCTAAATCCCTATAATTAAGAGGAAAACTTGGCCATTCTTTTTTAGGTACCTCATATTCTAACAGTTTAACTTTTGCCTTTTGATACTTTAACATTAATGAAGATTTGTTACTTTCCATTTTACCTCACACACCTATCATATATTTTATGAGCCAAATCCATTAATTTTTTCCCGTGAACATAATAAATACCAGCATTACCCTTAAGACGTAGTTCGTCTCCAACTATTTCTGGTATTATCTTTCTTTTAACCTCATCAACTATATTTTCTGGTATTTGCTCAAGGCTAGACATACCAGCAGCATAGTTTTCTAACTTATAGTCAACTATGTCCTTTCTCTGAAATCGTAGAATATCCTTAGCTTCATCCTTTTTATTCATCCTCTTAAGCTTTTTTCGCATATAATCCAAAGATTGTGATAATCTATATTCATCCTTATTAGCATCTATCACCGCTTTTTCAATAACCTCTGTAGTAGTTTGAGTTAATCCCGCTTTAACCTCCAACGTAACAAGCCTATCTTTTACGTCTGGCGTTTTGTCAGAATTATTAAATTTGTAACCAATAACATCTGTACCATGCTCCGATACTGTTTTCCCAGACATATTATCCATTCTACAACGTGGCACTTCCAAATCATACACAAACTCCAACAAATCTGAAAACAAGATCTCGCTTATACCATTCGAACGTGCAGTCCCAGCCATTTTATCTTCGCCCTTCTGAGGAATAACATTCTGCTTTAGATACTCCTCTGGAGTCATATCTAACTCGTCACAACTCTCTGCAAGTTCCTTATCTGAAATATAATGCCTCCTTATATGAACAGCCCACGCATCAACTATTTCCTCATCATCGGTATAATCCAATTTATAACACTTGATTGGTTCTCCATTATCCAAAATGACGCCATCTTCCTCTATCAACCACATCAAATATAATGGTCTTTCCATTTTTTCCCTCAACAGTAATTTCTTTTTATCTACACAATTTGTTATAAACTTAAATTTCTAACTAGCTTAAAACCATAACGATACATTTAACATTTTTTATATTACAATGTAATCTTCCTAGCATTGAAATCACGTAAAACAATTTTTTCAAAATATAACCTTAACCTAGATGCTCTTTCACGAAAAAATTGTTCCGTTGGAACTCTAAATATCTCTCCATCAATATTAACATCTTTGTGATACGTCTCCAAAAGTCTTTCCGTCATAGTATTAAGCCAATGCCCAGTACACATTCTTTCATAATATATCATCGCTTCTGCAAGTGGTTTATTATCTTTTTCATTATTATTATCACTATCTAGAATCATCATATTACCTAAAGAATCAATATACTTTTCACGCATTTCATGAGGATCTGCTGGAATAAAATGCTTTGCCATATTGCTTTCATTAGGATGATGTGCCTCCATATGGTCTAATTGTAACTTATCAGTCACAAATGAATAGACCGCTTTATCAAAAGTAAGTTCCGTTTTAGTATCATTGATTTTCGTTTTGAAGAGATTAATAAATAATACTTTTATTTTCAAATCCGTTAACGCTGATTTTCCATACTGCCAATTTTGAATCCATTCTCTAAATTGTTTAATCATATTTGAATGAGTCTCAACATCAATTACCACCCCGCTAGGATTCCAATTTTTCATTGAAATATTTTGCAATGCTTTTTTCGCAATGCTTCTTGGTATTTCATAATCTTTGCTTAAAAGTGCCGCTTTCCATAATTTAAAAGCTAATTCATGAATTTCACGATATGCACCACCATCCGTATTATGCCCATAATCCTCCTTAATTGCCGCAATATATTCTCTGAAATTATTAATGTTTACCTTTTTAATCCCCTCATCTGCCATTTTATTCATGAATTGCCGGACAATTATATTAGTAAGTGCAGGCAGTACACCATCTTGTTTTAAAGCATTTAAGAGATGAAATGCTTTAAATGTAATAGATACTTGTGTATTATTCTCTGCACGAATACAAGAGATTGCTGCATTACGTACAGGTATTTTATAATCCTCAATAATTACTCTCATCATTTGGTATACCCGAATGTCATTTAATGCTTTTGAGAACAAATATTTATTACTTTCTAAAGAATATGAATTTAAATATTTACTTTCAATAATTTCCCTATATCTCTCAATTTTATTGGTAAACATAAATTCATCTGCCGTAAGATATAATGCCCCAAGATAAGATATCAACTTTGTATGGGCATCTGTGAGATCCCGTGTAAAAATCTCATCCCCCCATATTTCATCTAACACACCTATATTATCATCAATTACCGCATCCATATCTCCTGAAGTATTGCAATACGCCTTTAAAAATAGATTCTTTATTAACTCTAAATCATCAATTTCCATAGCACGATCATTTAATACTTCAAACAAAGTATACGCGTCCCTTTCATTTCCTGTGACAATAACACAAAATCGAATATTCTCTATCATTTGTTTCATAAATCGCAATATTTCTCGCGCATTTTGTAATGGTTTTCCTGACAATTGTAATAATTTAATAATCACATTAAATTCATATTTAATTGCATTTGTATATTGTAAAATATTAGCATCTATTTTATCTTTTTCGCCTATAATATAAAGTCTCGGATTATCGTCCTTCGATACAATAACACATACTTTTGACAACGCTTCACCCAGCACCGTATCAAATGTCTTTCGAGAATAGGTTAATGCTAAGTCATCTGTACTGATAAAACTTTTCTGTAACTTCTCATATTCATTATAATATTTATCAAGATCTGAAAAGTCCCTTTCAGGAAGAAATACTGTCTTTCTGTATAACTCTGCTATCTCAATATAAACCTGATCCCTTTCTGAATCTGTAAGATCAGAGAGAGGTTCCATTTTTTCAATAATATCACCTCGCATTTTAGCAAATGCATCTAAATATTTACTTCCAAATAAATTACCATATATTTCTTGTAAATCATATAATGGCCCGTCAAGATTGGATCCCTTAGTACTAATCAACTCTTCAACATACGACCTTTGCAATAAAAAGCGCAAATAATTAAGTAAAAAAACAGTCGTTACCCGTTGTTGCCCATCAATTATATCATACCGATTCTGTATTTTTTCATCTTCAACAAGCACCACTGAACCAACAAAATACTCTGCACTTTTATTTTCATTCTTATTTTTGTAAAAATCCGAAATCAAATTAGTTATGCGTTTTTCATCCCAACGATATGGACGCTGATAATATGGAATATTAACCTTTAGTGGAACTCTATTTTTAGTTCCAATATTCATACACATTTCTAGAATATTACGAATCTCCGCTCCCTTTAAATCCATATAAATAGTTCCCCCTTCTTTTGTATAATTTTAAACATATCATTTGTTCCGCCAATTGTTACTTAAGCATTTATAAAAATTTTAAACTTCACTTCTCTCATATTGCATCAAATAATTATTTACAATAATTTATTAATTTTACCCTTTGCGAATAATTCGGTCTATCTATCACTATCTCTTCCATTCCTAATTGATCGCACAAACTGAGCAAATTTGTTAACATTTGCTTAACATCTCTTCTATATGGCTTTGGATCAGAAACAAGTGCATTATGTAATTTTTCTGACAATGCACCAAAATACAAACATCCTTCATTTCTTTTTAAAATTTCTAGAAGCCAAAGATACGCATTACTCCATCTAACCATTTCACGAAATTTGTTTATATCACCATCATATTTCTCATCAAGAAACGAAAAATATTCTCCTTTACGCAATTCAAATATCTCCGGTAACTCATACGAAAAAAGAGTCTCTATGTGTGGAGTAAACATCGATGTGATGGTTTCATCCCATGTTTTTTTCTCCTTATTGCTAGATTTTTCTGCCACCCAGATCTGATGCTCTAAATTTTCAATTAATGCAGAATCCACACGAATAGCATCATCAAAAATTTTATTTATTTTATCGATATCATTTGGTTCCATATCAACCAATGTTGCCATTTCCATATTTCCATTTTTCCCAATGCTTAATCCAGAATTTGTTGCATTTGCACTTCCCACAAACCCTCTTTTATTATCGATAATATATGTCTTTGCGTGTAAATCAAATCGGATATATATATCCCATCCTTTTTCTTTCCCCTTTCGAATAATAGAAAAATCTGTACTACCGCTCAAAATATCATCCATTCGAAATCGTACTAATAATCTCTTACTCTTTATTTTAGCGTCTATACAATTATTCAAGTATTCGAAGGATGATTCCTTACAATAAGCCGTAATTATCTGAACCGATTGTTCAGCATTTTCCAGTTCATGTTTAACAGAATTAAGTATTTCATTAGAAAACAATATGGCCATATTTTATCCTCTTTACATATTATTCCGCGGATTCAATTGTTCCGAAATATAATTGTTTAATCGATTGTACCAAGCAGTTAATAATCTATCATTTTCAACACTTTGGTATGAATCTGTTTTCCTAACCGATTGTATTAATGAAGCTAAAAACAATTCAAAAGTTGTTTGTACTTCTGGATTAGTATAAATTTTACTTAAAAAAGAAGTATAAAATTTATGACTTGTATTGATCGTAATCACTGTAGTTGTGAGTACAGGCTTATAATCAAATGCAGGGCTTCTTTCTCCCTTATCTGCATAAACAAAATTAACTGAATTATTTATAAATCTCGCTGCTTGTTCATCTGTTGGATCTTCATATCCAAGTTCTTTCAACTCTTCTTTTCCAGTTTCAGCAACCTCTTCAGCAGAAGGTGACTCCGTCTCCTCAGATGAATCATCATAATCTGATATAGCTGGATCATTTTCTACTGTATTGATAATATCAGTACTTTGGCTTTGTGCATCATCAAAAGTTCTTGTATTATTTCTAGTTTCCTTATTTTGTGCATACATAGCCTTTATAGTAGGAACAATGGTATCCGCTAACTGATCCCAAATTGGAGCCACGTCCCGCTCCTCTGGATCAAGATCTTCTACATCAACCTTTTTTAATTCCACATATTGCTTATTGTTAGCAACACCAAAAATCTCATCTAAAACTGGCTCAAATACAATCTCACATCCCCACCATCTATGCTGTGGTTCATTTATAACATTATAAAAATCAAATCTTCTAAAGTCTATCTCTCTTCTAGCTCTAACTACTGAAATTCCTTCCATTTTTGCAGCATGTTTTCCCAAAGCATAATCTCCTGGATTTGATCCTTTTGGAAATGCAGTTTCATCATAAAACTTGTCCTTTACTATAGAAAATCTGAGTAATACAGAACCTGTTTCTATTTCACCATTCTTATTATAATATTTAATAGGTACATTTACTTCACCAGTGTCAGTGCCCTTTGCTGTATATAACTCAAAAGGTGCCTCTGCATTGTTATTTTGTCCAGGTTTATACACTCTCTTAGGTTCTGCCGGATCACATAAAATGCAATTATCTTCCATCAAAAAAAGAGGATCGTTTGGAGCAATATCTACTGCCGCCTCTGGATTTTCGTCACAAATTATTTTAATCTTACTTACCCCATCATGGATAAAATAACGAAATTTTTGTCCAAGACTAAATTCTAATCTTTCAGTAAGAGGTCCTCTTGTCTTAGGATTTATGCGGTCACATTGCTTCCAAATAACCAAAGTACCAGATTTTGTAAAATCATATGTTTTAAATAATGTCTGATACTTTATATATGAATTATAAGGTTCTGGAATAGGCATTTTAATCGGATCATCAATTTCCTTTTGTTCTCCTTCTTTAACCTTATTAATATCCAGATAAACTCTTTTTGTATTTTCTACTCCATCCTGCCAAGAATATACTTCAACATCCGGACAAGCATATAACGAAGCTTGTGGCAAACCCACACCAAAACGTCCCATCCCTCTTCTGGCTTGCCGTGTAGATGCTCCTATTCCAAGGCAACTTCCCAATACCTTCTCATTCATTCCATCGCCATTATCGAGAAAACCTATTTCTGTAACCACTTTTCTTCCGGATTTTGCAATACCTTCTCTTAAAATCACAAAAATATCTTTTGCATTAGCTTCTACCGAATTATCAATAATTTCAGCAACTGCACTCTCGATATTCTTGTATCCAGTATTTCTCAATGCATCTCCCATATTTTGAATATCTACAATACTACTTCCCATATCTGCCTCCTAAACTCTCCAATAATCATTAAAATGTGAAAAAGCTGTTTCATTATCAAATGCCTGCAGATTATCATCTACATCCACAAGAATACATTCTTCGTTTCCTCCCATAAGAGGTCCTCTAAGCCCTCTACCTAACATTTGGCTGTACAATACGATTGATTTCGTTGGTCTTGTTATAAATACGCATTTAATATTTTTCGAATCAAATCCCGTTGTTAGTACCTCATAATTGATAATAATATCCACCCCTGAATCCCTTTTCTTAAATACTTCAATTGCATTTTTACGATCCATCGAGTCCATTTCTCCAAGTACTAAACTATTATGAATTCCTTCTAGTGTTAACATTGCCGACAGCATTTTTGCATGTTCAACTGAACATGCAAAAACAATCGTTGGCTTTCTTTCTATATTTAAACTCCGAAGCTTTTCCATGATTGCCAAATTTCTTTCCTTATTCCTAGCTAATATAGTTAGTTGCTCCTCGGTATACTCTTTATCGTCAAACCCCATATCTTTAAGTGCACTACCTAGTATCTGCAACTCTTGTTCTGTAAACTGCTGCTTATACTTTAATTTTTCTGGAATCATTTTGGCTAAAATCCGTCTTTCCTGAAAATATTTTATAATATTTTCTTCTGCTACAGTATTCAATGCTTTTAACTTACCATAATTTATCTGATTTAATATATCTGAATCGATATGTATTAACTTACCTCCAAACATATTCGTTAATAGATTATTGTCATATGAGTCCTCTGTTGTACGCCCTGGTGTAGCTGTAAGACCTATCAAAGAACGATTTTCATAATTCTCAGGCAAACGCATAAAATCTTCAACTATTTTTCGTGTTTTATTTGCTGCTGCCTTATGTGCTTCGTCAAAAACAATTAATCTACAATCCTTTTTTAATCTCTCATATAATTTCAAATTTGATTCTGTAATTGACATTAGTTTTGCAAGACCACAAAAAACAACTCCATTTAATTGCAAATCTAAATCATTAATTTCTTTATTTCCCCATAGTTTATATGCTATAATTGGTCCATTTCCCAAATGCCCCCATACTGACACAAATGTATCATATGCTTGTTGAAGCAATTCTGTTGAGTGTGCAATCCAAATAACAAGTCCCTTTTCTTCAAGAGTAAAATTAATGTAATTTGTAATTATATGCATACAGGTTTTTGTCTTTCCTGTTCCAGTTGGCATATGAATCAACATTCGTTCAAGTAAATTTCCTGAATTCAAATTAGTCAATACTCTTTGTTTTATATAATATTGATAATCAAGCAACTCATAAAACTGTTCTTTTGAAGACTCAACGACATTTTCTACAACCGTATCATCCTTCTCCTTATCAAACACATTTTCAGATACTTCCCATATTTTTAATAAATATGAACTTAACGAACTTCGATTCCAAGGTTTATTGGCGATAATTTCAATTACAGCCATTGGGTCCTGTTCACACTTTTCTTGTCCTGTTAAACAATTGTCTCTTAACTTTATGATTTCCGAAGTGCTCATGCATTGTAATAAATTTTTTCTAAAATTCTTATCTTTTAATATTGACGTTCCATAAATAGAATCAATCATACTGATCATTCTTTGTTTTGTAAGCAATGTATCTCCATTGGGAAGCCATTCGATTAAAAGATCAACCATTCCCTGCCCTAAATATCCCCGAAGTTCTGATTGACTGAATTTCATCATATAGGTAGTATACTTACTCATAAATAATCTCCTTCAACCCCATTGCCAATTTATCTATATCTTCTTTTACAGAAAATTGTCCTAATCCAACTCGAACCGTGCCTAACGTATTTTCATCCTTCAAATACTTATGTATAAATGGTGCACAATGATATCCCGTTCTTACAGCAATATCAAAATCCTCATCAAGAATCATTCCTACATCTTCCGATGTATATCCATCCACTACAAATGAAACAATTCCAACATGTGCTTGTCTATCCTTAGGAATATACATTTTAACCGTTTTAATCTCAGATAATCTTTCAATTAAGTAGTCTCCTAATTCCTTCTCATGTTTCATACATACATCCGGCTCTATGACTTTTAATGCCGCATTAAGTCCAGCCACCGCAACAATATTGCAACTAGCCGACTCATAACGTGTCTCTTTTCCAGATGGCATTTCAAGATTAAGAGAATCACTTCCCGTTCCACCACTAATAAAAATATCTAATGGTACCCCCGATACGTTAATAAATCCTCCTATTCCCAAAGGACCATAAAGTGTTTTATGTCCGGCAAAAGCTATCAAATCCACTTGCATTAAATCGGCTCGTATCTGAACAAGTCCCATAGATTGCGCTGCATCTAAAACTGTAATACTTCCATATTTTTTTGCCTCCTCAAATATTTTTTTAACCGGCAAAATATAACCTGTAACATTACTCACATGTGTACAAAATATAGCATCGGGCTTATCCTTAGTAAATTCATACTTCATTTTTTCCAAATCAATTTCTAAATCTGAATTCAACGGAATTTCTTTAATAATCAAATTTTTCTTTTTTTCTAATTCATGAATGCTCCTAGCCACAGCATTATGCTCGTATGGGGATACATACACAACTGCTCGCTCTCCTATCTGCAACCCATTAACAATCTGATTCATTGCAATCGTTACAGATGGACTGAAAACTACTGCCGCTGAAATATCTACGTGAACCAATCTGCGTAACATATCCTTTGTTTCGCCTATAAGTTTGCTTGCATCCCGAGCTAATTTATAAGAACCACGTCCGGCATTAACCGCACCCTCTCTATTCATTTTGTCCATAGCTTGATATACCACTTCCGGTTTAGGAAATGTTGTTGCAGCATTATCTAGATAAACCATATTTTTGCCTCTATTTTGTTATTCTCTCTATCATATCTAAAAGAATAGATACCCTATCATTAACACTTAAATCATCATATTCTTCCAATGCATCCTCAATAATGTTCTTAAGAACCCCACCAGTGGTTTCATCAGCGTGATTATATGTTTTTTCAAACAAATCGCCATTTCTTTTTGTGAATACTAATGTCATTTCTCCAGTGGAAGTTTCATCCTTTGTATTCTCAATTTCTTCCTTGAGTTTCCTCAATTCATCTGCAAAATCTTCTAAAGATCCTGTATTCCAATTTTCAATATATACATCAGTTGCCGCCTTAACAATTTTTTTTGCCACCTCGCGATCATTATAAACATCTAACGCTTCAATCGTTGACATAAAATTGGTCATTCTTCCATCGTACAACCCCTGTTTTGCACTCTTACTTTGATTGTCATACCATTCACTCAATGTGTGAAATAAATCCTCTTTCTTTCTTCCTCCCCACACATCATAAATCTTAGATACCGTTTCTTCCTGAACCCAGTCAAAATAATCATCAAAATAAGTTTTACATTCGTCTATTTTTTTTAATGTTTCTTCATATGATTTTGCATTAAATTTATCTGGCAGCTCGACAAATAGACTTTCAAACGGATTAAATTCCACTTTCTGCAATACTTTTTTTATATCTTTCATTGCTTTTGCTAAATTTTCTGATCCCACATACTGATTCAAATTCATCATGTTCCGTGAAACTTGTGGTAATGCTCTAAACCATCTTTGCATACAAATAAAAATATTTTTGATTCGATTTTCAGATAAATTTCTATTATCAGCAACATCAAATAATTCATTTAATTCTCTAATATATTTTTCTTTTTGCAGATCCTCTTTCGATATATAAATTGCGTAATCATCCGCCTGTTCACACATATTTACAACAATATCTGCGTCTAATTGTATTTCCTTATTCGCAAAATAAACAATTATATCTTCTCGTCTATTTGCAAAAATGTAAGCAACATAAAAAGGAATTATTCCTGCTCTCATACCATATGGTACAGACATAAGCTTGTTCATCAGACCCACCATTGATTTCTTTTTATTCGAACATGAATCAATAAACTTATTTATTTCTTTTAATGCACTCTTAAGATTTGGTTTCATCTTATCTGTTAAGACCTCAGGTACACAGAATAAAGATCTATATACCGTTGCCTCCTGGTTAGATCCCCTATAAAAATCCTCTGTATCCGTATGCGTTAAGATTGCACGTATAATATTTAAGCGAGCTTTCTTTGTCTGTGCTGTTCCAATATAAGACCGGTTAACCAATTCATTATTTATGATAGGGGTTTTATAATATACACTCTCACAACATCTATTAACTACTGCTTCTTCACTGCCTGTCTTATCTGCTACAATATCATCTCCATCAATTGAAAATACTTTTGTTTCTCCATCATCTTCATATATAGCACTTATTAAAATTTCAATCTCTCTTGTAAGATCCTCAATTAAAATTGGCAATTCTCTTTTGAGAATTTCATTGTTCCCAACAAAAAGTGAATTTGTAGTTAACTCCTGTATTATTTCATAATCCTTTAACTGTTTAGAAACTTTAATTGCTTGTTTTGGACAAACAACCACAATTCTTTGATCCCCCAATTGAAACAAATGTTTTCTCACTTGTTGCTGTTGTACTTTTTCAAAGCTATATAGTGTAATAACCTTTCCGTCCCCTGAACAATCCGCAAGCATTGCCTCTGCCGAATCAATATTCAAGAAATCTTCAACTCTCATAAATTGATTCGTAAAATAACGTGTCATCATATGTACCGTATTGTACTTTCTTGGAACAACATAATACTTTCCAGTAACATCTAATAATGCCTGTCCATAATTTACATTGTCCCCCTTAAGTTCTCGTTGGCGCTTAATCTCTTTTCGCAGTTGTGAGCCTGCTTGTGTTTTAAATGTATATTGTCCATCTATCGCTTTCTTGTAAATAAAATTTTTCTGTATTAATTCGTCTATCGCCTGTGTTGCATCAACCGCATTAACACTTAATTTAAGATATTTATCGGTTGCCGGTAACTCATCTTCGTTAAATGCGATACGGATGATCAAAATAATAGCCAATGCCTTAATGAGCTTTTTTTGATCATCCGTATCGCATTTATCGATAGCATATTCTGCACTTAGCCAAACATTGTGAACATAATCATTTGAAACTTCCTTCTTAAACAGAGTACTAAAGTAATCATATATAAGATCTGCCCCTATACTCCACTCCTTGTCAGCAGTATGCTCAGAGACGAATCTCGCCATACTATTAGGTTCATCATTTGAAATAAAAGTAAATAATGTTCTCTCGTTCTGTGCTACTTTTTCGCTGATATTAAGCAACAAATAAGCCGCTATTGGATTTAATGGATAACATCCCTTCAAGATAATATTTTTAAACTCCGGTTCCGGAAATTTACTTCTAAAAGCGGGTACTTCATAATACTCTTTAAGTACTTTTTCTCCAAAAAAGTTTTCATGACCTGGAATTTTCTTTAACAAGCTTTCATCTTTAACGATTGCATTTTTTATCAATTCAAAATTATTTTTTTCAGAAGTTACAAAAGTCTTTTCTATAATTCTTCCTTCAATACCTGTAAACGAATTAATAATATCTGATGAAAGATACCGTCCATATTCCTTGATACTTTTGTGTGCAACCATGGTAAAGTAAATCTGTGCATTTTGAGAATCTGTAGCCAACTCACATATATCCTGAAGTAACTTCATATTTGATCCCGCAGCAACACCATTTTGACTCTCAATAAATTTACTGAACTCGTCAAACACGATATAAATACCACTATAATCGTAATCTTCTACAAGTTTCTCGCTAATGCTCTTGTATAAAGGCAGAACCTCTGACACTACCATAGGATTAAATTCACTCCCTGCAGTTAAACCAGGATAAATTTTTTTAAATATAGTTAGTGAATCTTTTGAATACATCTTTAATCCAGCTTCAAGCTCCGCAACTGTCTTTCCATACTTAACAACTTCCTTTTCAAAAGATGCAAAAGTATCTGGATAATTTTGTTTCCAATCATTCATTCTTTCTAATGCAATTGAATAATACGTATCCGGAACTAAATCTTCTAACTGTGCCCTCTTCATTGCATCATTTAAACCATATAAAAAAGCTTGTGTTAAATCACCTGTTGTATCGCTTATCAATACAGGTAAAAATTTCTTTTTACCCCAAATTGCACTAATTTCTTCACCTACTGTTATACCAACTTTTTCAACCGCACTGATCTTCTTTACCAACTGATTAATAACTTTTGTATTCTCAGAATTTCTTTCAAGAGATAACACTGCAAGCAATACTAATAACAAATGAGATTTACCTTTTCCATAAGGTCCAACTAATAAAGTTGCCTGTTCTTTGTTTGTTAATACAGATTGAGCATATTCTCCCAAAAAATGTACCGAAGACATGGTTGGTATATAACTTAATACCTTATCCGTCTTATTAAGACTCAAATATAAATTTATTGCAGTTTTAAAATTACTATTAAAACTAATAATATCTTTTAAAGAATTAACTTTTCCCATTTTTTCACCTACTAGCAATTTCTGTAATATTCTTCTGCTGCATTTAATGCTCCACTCATTTTTACGGGATAAATCATATCCAGTCCTGCTGTTCTTACAACTCTGATATAACCAATAGCATCTAATCGATCAAAATATTCATTTGCCATAACACTTGTCAAATTATATATTTTAGCTAACCCATTCTCACCATTTACTATCTCTTCAATAGAAAGACCATCTCTTCCTTCTAACATTTGTTCTAACTCATAAAGAACTACAAATTCAGAAAAAATTCTTCTGTCTGGATGTTTCTTTGTATACTTTCCATCCACATTTTTTATCAATGCCAACTGTGAAAATGGAGAAATATTTTTCTCTTCTGGATCAGATTTTATCTTATTTTTGCTATACATATTTAGCAGAACATCAATATCGTTACTTAATGATTTTTCTGAAAACTTTTGCCCCGACGCATACTGTGTAATCTCTCTCAATAAAATAGAATATATTTGACTTTTTTCTAAATCATTTGCATCACAACGATTAAAATACATATACCATGCTGTTGCTTCTTCTTTATTTTTTGCGATATAAGAATGCATGAGCCATAACGTATACGGATTTTCAATATATGGATCATATTTTGCAATCAATTTTCCTATCGGAGAAAGCGAAACACCAGCAGATCCACCTTCAATTATTAACCCAAATGCACGCATCCAGTAACGAAGAGACTTAACCATATTATTTCCAATGCCAAATACATCTGGTGCATCCTGTTTTGAAAATATGCTTGAATCCTTTGGAATAAGCATTAATCCTTTATTAATCCACCCTTCTCTTAATGCAAATTTTTCATGTCCTTGCAGTCTCAATTTCACTTTATTTTTAGTCATGTTATGTCCTCTTTATGCATAATACTTTTCTCATATAACATCCCGCATTAAAATGGCTCACACATTCCGTACATCTTCTGCATTTATCTGTGTCAATTGAGTACGTAATCTTACCTGTGCCATCATCTTTAACGCTAATCGCATCATATTTGCAAACACTTTCACAAGCTTTACATCCAAGACACATCTGATACTTTGTAAGCTGACATTGTATCTTTCCTTCAGCTCCAGAAAGCGTTTTTGCCTTTGCTATATGAACATCCTTAATTGTAACTTTAAGTTTTGTACTTCCTAATCTTCCCTGAAGAACTAATAGCACTTTCCCAGCTTTGTTCATCACGTAAACTTCACCAAGACGTTTATTTCCAAGTTCCTTGTTAATATAACCAAATGGTTTAAAAAGCTCATATAGTTCTTCTGTAATAGGTCGTTGAAGCTCATAATTAAAAGCCTTATCATCGGTAGCACACGGTTCGAATGAAACTACAGAAGTTTGTGCTGCTTCAAGTCCATTCCCCCCTTGTCTTGCCTTCCATCCGCCTTCATTTATATATTCTTCCGGATCGGGCTTTCCAATTTTCTGTGCAAAATTTACTAATAAACTATGCCAATGCTCATATTGATCATACATATGAATTTTTGCAAGGAACTCTGACCACCCGCCATTATTTGGACAACACCAACATCCTACTCTTGTCCAACCAAGTCTGTATGCATAGTTAAAATCAATCTTTGTTGTCAAAATATATAGCCAGACATCAAAATCAATCCAGTTAATAATTGGTGACGCAACTGTTTGCTTCGAAATCTTTGGACTTTCACTTTCTCTTTCATATTTGCTTCTGCTCAAAGATTCACTTCTTCGGATTCCCTGAAAACTTAAAATGTTTTTTTTGTCTTTAAACGCAGATGCAATTGTTTTTTGGATTGCACCTGTTTTAAAAACCGTACAGCACCACCTCATAACACGACTCGGTGGTCCTACCACATCACACAATTGTTCAAAGTTTTTTTCTCTGTTCTTCGCAGTTAAAACCCTAACTCCTTGTGATTCTTCATTTTTATTAAATCTTTTTTTATACTCTAAGGTATATGGGAACTCCAATGTAGTATCACCAAAAACATGAAGAACTTTGTTCGTTCCCAATGCTCTATTAACTAAATGAGAGGTAACTGTAGAATCTTTACCCCCACTAAATGATACCATCATATCTTCTATGGCATATTTATTTTCATATTTCTGTATAAAACTGACAGCCTCTTCTGTAATATAGTTATATCTGTCTTTATTTGCTTCCACAAAGTTTTTAATATGCTGATCAAAAAAATCGTATTTTATTTCATTTGCAAATGCATCATATTTTTCTTTTATTAATTTAATCTCTTCTATCGGCAATGCATTTACTTTCGATACAGACAAACGTACCTTTTTCCCGTCAATAATGTATACACCATTTCCACACCAAACAGATGATTTCTGATATTTTACTGGATCATTTTTTAAAATAATTGATATCAATGCATTCTCTTCTGGAAAAACCGGGCGTATATCCGTTGTGACATACTTACCCTCCTTTCCGCATTTCGGGCAAAACTTTTCATATATTGGAACATTACAGTTTTCACACCAATAAATTGTTGACGACATTTTTGTTGCACAACCACAATTAGGCTTCACACATTTATCACCATTCATTGGCACCCTACACCTAGGACATATTCTCTCTATCATATGTTTTTTCCCCTAATCTACTCTTACTGCATCGCAAATATCACCAATATTACAATCAAAATATTCGCAAATTCTTAATATTACTGACATAGACACTTCTTGTCCCTTATTCAACTTTGTCATTGTACCAGGTGCAATTTGCAATTTTTCTCTAAATTCCTGCTTACTCATATCTTTTTCTACTAACATAACCCATAATTTTTTATAGCTTACTTTCATCTTAAGTCCTTTCAAATTAAATATCTTTAACTTCTCTAATTATAGATTCTAACACATAAGCTTATGCTAATCATCAAATATTTGTAATTTTCTATCAAATTCTTGCGATTTTACACCATATACATATATTATAATTACAATAATTTTATTTTTGAAAATTGTTAAAAACTTTATTATTCTACATTTCCCATAGAATACGCTTTTTGCCGTCCCATAAACCGTACACTTTCCTATATTTCTTCCCTAATCCCTTATTTTTATTTTCTATTATATCACATTTTTACATCAACCGACCTTTTTCAGCAAAAAATATAACAAAATCCATCCATTTTCTCATTTCAACAGAAAAAACGCCCATATCCATGGCACCCGCCACGAACACAAGCGTTTCATCCTTTCCCAATATGTAATTCTTACACTCTGACACAATCCCGTGTGATCTCCTTCAGCGAAGCCACACCGCACATTGCCATCGTATCTTTCAGCTCACTTCCGATCTTATTGACATAAGCCTCGACGCCTTCCTGCGCTCCGCCATACACGGCAGTCACAAACGGACGGGCAATGATCACCGCATCGGCTCCCAGTGCCAGTGCCTTAAACACATCCACACCGGAACGGATGCCTCCGTCGACAAAAATCTTCATGGAGCCATCGACTGCATTTGCGATCTCTTCGAGCACCTCTGCGGTGGCAGGACACTGATCCAGAACACGTCCACCGTGGTTTGACACGACGATCGCATCGGCTCCGGCTTCTTTTGCCTTCATGGCACCCTTGACGGTCATGATTCCTTTGACGATAAACGGCAGCCCTGCCGCCTGTTTCACTTCACGCAGATCCTCCACCGATTTGCTTCCGGCCGGTGGGGTCAGATTCTTTAAAAACGGCAGTCCTGCCGCATCGATATCCATTGCCACGGCAAAGGCACCGGAATCCTTTACCATCGCCATTTTCTCCCGTATCACTTCGATATTCCACGGCTTTACGGTCGGAATTCCCAGTCCACCGGCATTTTTTATCGCTTTTGTCGCTGCGACCATGACATTGCTGTCGGTTCCGTCTCCAGTAAAAGCAGCGATGCCAGATGCCGCACAGGCGGAAACGAGAATATCGTTGTAGGAAATATCATTCAGGCAGTCTCCGTAGTGCAGCTGCACGGCACCTACCGGACCTGCAAAAAACGGATACTGAAATGTTCTGCCAAACAGTTCCAGTGTCGTATCACATGGACGGTTTTCGACCAGCGTGTCCATCTGGACACGGATTTCTTTCCATTTGTCATAGTTGCGGATGGCGGTATCGCCGATGCCTTTGGCTCCCGGCCCCGGCATCTGGTTTTTACAGGCTCTGCCGTTACATTCCCAGCACGCCTTACAGTAAGATCCGATACGGCCTCTCGCCTGTTCGATACACTCTGTATAATTCATAGGTCTGTTCCTTCTTCCTTTGTCTGTAAATCAGAATTTTTATCTGTCATGATTCATACGCCAGTCAATGCATCGTTTGAGATAGTGCACATAATCCGGGTTCTTGCACATTCCCTTGCCCGGCGTATCGGAGATCTTTGCGACATCCATGCCGTTGCACAGCGTAGTTTTCATGACGATATTCAGTGCCGGTACCTCCGTATCATTCGAGATATAGGTGCCGATTCCAAAAGCCACCTTTGTGCGGTTCCGGAAATGTTCGTACAGTTCGTGTGCCCGTGCAAAATCAAGAGAATCACTGAACAATAAAGTTTTATTTGCCGGATCGATTCCCAGTTTCTGGTAGTGCGCGATCATTTTTTCGCCCCACTGCACCGGATCTCCGCTGTCATGACGCACGCCGGAGAATAACGTTGCATAGGTCAGCTGGAAATCCCGCAGGAAACAGTCGGTCGTAATCGCATCGGTCAGTGCAATACCGTTTAACACGCCATACTCGCGTACCCAGGCATCAAGCGCATACCAGTTGGAGTATGCCGGGTTATGTTTGTGATTTCCCTGTCCGACACACATGATCCACTCATGTGCCATGGTTCCGACCGGTGTCAGATTGTATTTCTTTGCCAGATAGACGTTGGACGTTCCGATAAATTCTGACCCGTGAAATTCTGCTTCTTTCAGCTTGCGGACAGCAAGCTCCTGTGCCTCTGCGGAAAGACGGCGGCGCAGTCCAAATTCACTGAACGAACCGATCTCGTATCTGCCGCTGGCATCTTTGATCTTCTGTTCCAGACGTTCCCGGAAACTGGCATAAAGCCTGTCATAATCGTACGCCATACGGAAATACACTTCGTTGACAATCGCCAGTGTCGGGATCTCATACAAGGATGTATTCAGCCAGGTACCGAATGTCTCGATGGAAAGTCCGCATTCCGCCTCATCCGAAATCTTAAAATCCTCATAGCGCGGCTGCCACAGGCGCAGGAAATCAATATAGCTTCCCTTGATCCATGTAATGCGGTTCAGATATTCCAGCTCTTCCTCTGTAAAACGTAGACTGCAGTATGCCTTAATCTGCTCTTTGATCTCCTGCACCATCTCTGCCGTAAAGTGCACATCGGTATTGCGGCACTTGAATGTCCATGTGGTTTTATAGTCGGAGAACTGGTGATAGATGGCCTCTCCCATACTAAATTTGTACATGTCTGTTTCCAGCAGACTGGTGATGATCTGATTTAACTTCATAATTCTTCTCTTTTCTTCTTACTAAAATAAGATACAATTACTGTATATCCACCTGACAGGTTTTCATCGCTTCGATCGCCGTGCGGTGCGACTCCGGTGTTACGCAGGCGCATGCTTTTTCAATCACGCACACGCGCGCTTCCGGAACAAAGGCTTTGGCAATCATGACATTGCTGATGACACAGATACCCGTGCACACGCCACAGAAATCAATCTGTGCCTCTGCATCACCGCAGTACTGCTTTAAGCACTCGCCAAGCTGCACACTGCCAAATGCCGGCTTACAGATCGTCTCGATCTGTTCTTTGGAATAAAAGGATGCTGCCTTACGGATCACAGGCGCAATCTCCCAGCCTTCGGTTCCTTCGATGCAGTGCACGACGGGCAGCCGCTTTCCTTCCTGCGTATCCAGATAATTACTCTGGTGCGTGTCTTGGGTGAAAATGATTCTGTCATACACGCCTGTTTTTATCACTTCCGCGACCTTCGGAATGACTGCTGCACACTCTGCATTGCCCAGCGGTCCGGTCGTAAAATCGTTTTGCATGTCAACGACAACTAATATTCTTTTCATAGTCTCTCCTGTGCTTCCCTTTTTCTATACACGATAGCGGTTAAAACAGGAATACATCTCCTGCACCCGCGGCATGGCATAACCGCCGGAAACGATACCGTTTTCTGCCAGAAAACGCATGCCGGACGTTTCGAGTTCTTTCTGTAACTGTACAACGACTTCGGCAATTGTCCGTTTGCCGTCCACCAGGTGTTCGACCGCATATTTTAAGAGCATGCCAAGGCACGCAGTCTGTTCGCTGTCGATCAGCTGTTCTAAATACCGCAGATCCACGGTCTGCTTTCCGATAGCGAATCCATCCGTTCCCATGGTTTTTAATTTTAACCGCTCCGGCTCATTTTTGCGCACGGCTCCGCTCCGGTAATCCCTGCGTTTTGTGGCACCGTTTTTATCTTTTTCCATGATCCGGTAACTGTGTGGCAAGGCGAACGGATGTGGCTTTTCTTCTGAAATCGGAAATTCTTTGCACAATGCCTTCGCCTTTTTTGTGATGTCAACCGGCTTGTAGCGGTCCATCTGAAAAAGGCACCGGAACTGCCCGCTACCAGGATGGTAGAAATTCCTGCCTGCTCATACAGATCGCGCGCACGGGAAAGAAACGGCGTGATCGGCTCTTTGTCCGGACTGACTACTTTCTGCATAAATGCATCCCTTACCATAAAGTTCGTCGCAGACGTATCCTCATCCAGCAGAAACAGGCGGCTTCCCGCCTCCATGCCTTCCACGATCCCGGCTGCCTGCGATGTGCTTCCGCTGGCATCTTCCGTTGAAAAATGATGGGTATCTTTTCCGTTTGGCAGGTCATTGATAAACATGGAAATATCGACATCTTTGATAAACCGTCCGTCCTCCGAACGAAGTTTTAAGGCGGTCTCATCCGTGATCACAAACTCTCTGCCATCTCCGGCAATATGATTATAAACGCCAAGTTCCAGTGCGGTCAGCAAAGTGGATTTTCCATGATAGCCGCCACCGACGATCAGTGTGATTCCTTTCGGGATTCCCATACCGGTGACCGCACCCCTGTGCGGAAGCTGCATCGTCACCCTAAGGGATTCCGGGGAGGTAAAGGCCACGGACTGTTTCATCGGACGGGAGGAAATCCCGCTCTCCCGCGGCAGTACCGCATCATCAGCAACAAAAGCAACCAGCCCCTGTTCTTTCAGCTGGTCACGGACTGCCTGCTGGTCTTCTGCCAGTTCCACGGCATCCCGGATTCTGCGGGCATCGAGATTCTTATAATAAAATGAATGCTTTACACATTCCGGCAGATAGGTAAACAGAATTTTCTCCAGTTCCCTGGCATTGATCGTCCGTCCGTTTGCCGGAAATCCTACCGCAAAACGCGCGGTGATTTCTTTTTCATTCACTTCACAGGCTGTCCGGGTCAGAATCTCCTGTCCGCAGTGGGTTACCGAGATCAGGCCGCTTTTGCCTGATCCCTTCGCCTTAAATGTAAAGTGGTTGATCTGTGCGGCAAACGTGCGCAGCAGTTCATCTGCCAGCGCTGTGCGCGTCCGTGTATTTTTCATGGCATATTCCGGAAATGCCGCTGCCTTTGCATCCACGGTCACGCGCACATGGGAAGGTGCCGCAAAAGGATCTCCCTGCACATGATCGATGGATAACACATAGTCTGCAAACCGGTAACTTCCCCGCAGGGATTTGTATGCCGGATAACTTTTATGATCGATACTCCGTAACGTTTCTCGTAAATTGCTGTCTGATTGCATAATGACTCCTGTTTTCTTTTAAACGGAATGGTTCCGCTTTTCTTTTTTCTTTAACAGCGCAGAAGTATCGAGTGCCTGGGAAGCCGTTTCCTCCGGTTTTGCTTTCTTTGTCTTTTCCTTTGGTTTTTCTGCTTCCGGCCCCGGCTGCCCGTCTTCTGCTGTTTTTTCTTTTGTCATTATAGCTTTTTTTGCCGGTCTCGTCCAGTGTGGCATTGGCGGAACATAGGCAAACCGCCGCATGGCGATATCTGCCAGAAATACGAAAAGCAAAAGGATTAAAAGCGGATTGGTCAGACAAACCCGTGCCCGCCCGGAAGCTTTTAACTTCTTCCATACATTCTTCTTTGGGGAAAGCATCTTTCCATACTGTTTGATGAACGCACAAAAGCTGTCGTTTGTCAGCGCAAATTTGTACTCCTGCGAATACTGTACCACGGCTGCGGTAGTCAGGGCATTTTCGATTTTTTTGCCGTTTTTCCGCTGCACGCTCAGATTGTAGACACCGGAGACTGCCGTATCCAGCTGTGCCTCATAAGTTCCCGGCGCACTTGCGGTCAGTTTCGCCTGATGCGTTTTTCCATCCGGATCCGTGTACACAGCCTCCACCTGTGTCTGCTCTGCGTAGTCTTTGGCATAATAGGTAACTTTTGTTGTTCCGTTTACAGTAGTTACATCCACACGGTCTTCGCCGAGTGCTGTATTTCCCGCACTGTAATCGATGATCCGCTTCCACAGCTGCACGTAATCATTCTGCTGTGCCAGCCCGGCGGTCCAGCGGTTTGTCACATCGGTATTCCACGCAACCGTATGCCCCAGTCCATACTGCATGACAGACAAAATCGGGTCATCCTTTTCGGCAGATGCCAGCAGCACATTGGCTCCGGTTTTCGGAGAGGCACTCACGTACCCTTTGATCTGCGGCCAGCCATCGGCAAAGAGATTTTTCGTGATGGCATTGCTGCTGTTTCTTTTCAGTGAAAACTGTCCGTTCTGCAAATACGTATCTCCATTTAAAAATACTTCCTGTGCAAAGATTTTCGGGATATCGGTTGAGATATCGGAATAATAATAGCGGCCGTTACACTGCGTTGCCAGTCGTTCCAGAAGCTGTCTGTCAGACGACTCTCCAACCGCTACCGTGGAAAGAGTTACATCGGCATCCTTGCAGTCCTTGATGATATCTTCAAAATTTTCGGTTTCCCCCTGTCCATCCGTCAGAAGCACAATATGCTTTAGCTGTGCCTTGCTCTTCTTGATTTCCTTTAGTGCCGCACGCACGGCCGGTTTGATGGTCGTTCCACCGCCTTCGCTGATCGTCTCGATGCTTTGATGGATCTTGTCTTTATCCTTCACTTTTTCCAGCGGCACCTGCCAGGTGTAACCATCATCAAAGGTTACCACACCGACTTCATCTTTCGTATCCAGCTGATCCACAGCCGCTTTGGCAGCCGCGATCGCCAGATCCAGATTGGTGCCTCCTTCGGTCTGTTCCGACATACTGCCCGAATGATCAATCACCATGACCATTGCCAGATTCTGTTTCTCATTCACCCCACGCAGCTGCATATCGACCGGAAGAAGTTTCTCCAGTTCCGTATCCAGATATCCGCCCAGTGCAAAACTGTCCTCGCCACCGCATGCCACCAGACCGCATCCGTAGTCTTTCACATAAGTTTTCAGATTTTTTAGAAAGCCCTCCGGCAGATCTGTCCGGTACACATTTTCCAGAATGATGCTCTTGTACTGCAGCATCTCTTTTAAAGTATCCGGTGCACTGACTGCGGATACCTGCCGGTAATTGCATCCGGCAGCATCCAAAAGTCCTAAAAACGGTGTGCTGTCCTCTCCCATTCCAGATACAAGCAGAATCTTTGGCAGGGAATCCACCGTCGCATACGTACCATAATCATTGTTTTTTTCACAGGTGTCCTTCGGTGCCTTCACGCGCACGGTATACTGCTGCGCATCGGTACCGACTACCTTCTGTTTCAAAACAAAACGGTTGCTGCCTTTGTTTAAATGCACGCCTGTCTGACTGACCATCTCCGTTCCCTGCAAAAGCTGCAGCTTCGCATCGGTCTCATAGTTGCTTTCCACAGTTACCGTCATGGAATAGGAATCACCCGGATAAAGATACTCCGGCATTTCCACGTTTTCGATATAGGCATCGTTCCCCTGCTTTGTATCTTCATAGAGAACCGAATACAGCTGCACGTTTTTTGCCGTCAGTGCCGATGCCGTATGCTCGATGTTTCCCTTTGTCTGCTTTCCATCCGTAAGCACCACAAGCCGTCCTGCCGCATTGTCCGGGATCATGGAAAGTCCTGTGGAAACGGCTTCCTCAAGGTTGGTTGCATCCGCCTCCGGTGCCGAGAGAATCTGAAAACTGTGTTTCTCACTGGTCAGAAACTGTTCCACAACCGCATTGGCTCCAAACGTTACGATGGCATACTGATTGTTCTTTGGCATGTCTTTGACCTGCCGGCTCATATACTGCTCCATCTGCGTGAGATTTGCGGCATTGCTCTCCGACAGATCAACCAAAAAAACGGTTGTGTCTTTCGCGTGGGAAAGCGGCACCGAAATTCCACCGACAGCCAGCACCAAAAGAGCAAGCCCCACCAGACGCACCGCAAGATAAAACCGCCCACGGTAACGCATCTGCCGGACATAACAGATCCACTCCAGTATCATAAGAAGAAGCACAAGGATAAGGATGACATTGCGCATCTGCTTTCGCACAAGCTGCCGCTGCATCGTGTTGCGGCTGCCGGAATCGCCTGCCGTGATCCGTCCATCCGACTGGCTGCTGCATGCAAATTTTACAATATAGGATTCCTTTCTGCCGCCCGCTTTTACGGTAAACAGTCCTGCCTGATCGGTAGGTGCTGCAATCTGCTGCACGTCCACACCGTTTAATGCATGAAACTGCACGGTATCTCCGGCATCATAGACGTTTTGGGAAAGAAGGGAACTATCCTCAAGATAGTGCAGCGCATGGTTCATAAATACCGGAAACTCCGGCTGCAGGGCAAAATCCGATTCCCGCAGATCAAATCCGAGTACGACCTCCCGGATTCCGTCATGCTCCCCGTAGTATGCGGCGCACTGCTTTCCGTTCCACAGAAAGCCCGTGGCCCAGACCGGCAGATCATACACATACGTCTGATTTACCCCGAGCGCAAAGTCCCGGATTCCGGAAGTCAGTTCGGTATCGCCGGCGGACAGGCTGACATTTTTTTCCTCGTTCTTTCCCTCTTTGGCAAAAATCATCCGCGCCTTCTGCTGATTAGATTCCTGCACTGCCGTATCCGCATCAAAAATACAAATCCCCGGATCGTCACGGTCAAGTGCATCCGTTGTTTTTGCCTTGGAAAGATTCTCTCCGGTCACGGCAAGATACGCTTTTTCGATATAGGTATTTCCTTCCCCGATCAGTGTGGCTTTGCTCGTGGAAACCTGGTCTTTGAGTGCATAGGCACAGTTATCCTCATGTAAGGAATCCTTCTGGCTGCTGCCGGCAAATGTCACTGCGGAAAGTTCGGTATGCAGCGGCTGGTTTCCCCAGTTCACCTGTTTAAACAGGCAGGTATATGTCTCGTCTGCGGCAAGGGAAAGTGTACGCACTTCAAGAATTTTCTTTCCCTCATACAGCGTAATCTCCATATTTGCCGCATGATCGCTGTAATTTGTCACGCCTGATGCAACCGTATACGTGTCCCCGCTGCTGTCTTTGGTGCAGGACAGAAACGTATTCGCCACGTTAGAAACGGGACTTCCCACCACGCGGATGGTTGCCTGAAGCTGACTTTTGAGATTTTTCGTCTGTTTTGCCCCTATGCCGTCGGTATAGACGATGACATCTGCCAGATCGTTCTTTTTGTCTTTTTTCTGCACCGTCTGTACGGTTGCCAGTGCATCGGAAAGCGATCCGGCTGTGTCCGTGCCCTTGATGTCTGCCAGCGTCCGATACAGTGCTTTTTTTTCGGAAGTATGGACGGCAAGCAGATTGGTTCCCGTGCCGTCACAGGTAACAATGGATATTTTTGCCCCATCCGAAGCGGCAATCTGCTCTTTGATCTCACTTACGGCTTCCCCTAGGCGGGTATTGCCCCCTTTGGTGAGATGCTTCATGCTTCCGCTGGTGTCAATCAGATACACCACGTCCGTACTGCCTGTACCCTTACGCTGTACAAACGGTGCCATCAGTGCCAGAATAAGCAGCAAAAGAATCACGATCTGCAGATACATCAGCAGATTGTGCAAAAACTTTTCCCAGAACGTTTTAGACTGTTCATTATAAAAAAGCTTCTTCCACAACAGATTCGAAGACACTGGCGTGTCTGTCCCCTTTGGCACAAGCAGATATAAAATCACAACAACCGGAACCGCCAGCAAAAATGCCAGCGGCCACAAACTCTCAAATATCATAATCCATCCTCAAATTTTTCTCAGACAAACAAAGGTCTTAAATCTTCTAAAATAAGCGCGCGTCTCTCTTTTTCAGAATCACAGAGTAAATAGGTGCCCCCGGCAGCCGATGCACTTTTTTTCAGCCGCACAGAAAGCTTTTGCAGTTCCTGTTCATAGCGCGCAATCACATCCGCACGCATCGTCACGCGCAGTTTTTCTTTGGACTCCATATCTATCAGATTGCGCGTACCGTCCATTGTCACACGCAGTTCTTCCGCACACAGTGTCTGAAGCAACACGGGTCTTTGTTTCGTAAAGTCCAGATACTGCATCGTTTTTTCCAGACGATCCTGCGTGGGATCTGTCGCTGCTTCGGTCAGAAAATCACTGACGATCACGGTAACTCCCGCCCCACGCCTCTGCATCTGGCGCACGGCGGAAAAAGAATCCGTCTCTGTCCCCGAAAATGTACGTGCCTGCAGCCATCCAAGTACTTTTGGCAGTGCATTCTTTCCCCCGGAAACCACAAGTGGGGTTCCCATCTGGCTGCTGTCATACAGCACCAGCCGGTCCATATGGTGCAAAGTCAGAAAGGCAATCACCGCGCACAGATCCTGTGCCAGTTCTGCCTTGCTCTTTTTTCCATAGTGCATTGATGCACTGGTATCTAAAATAACCGATACCACTGCTTCCTTTTCTTCGAAATATTCCCGGATATACATGCGCTCCGACCGCGCATAGACATTCCAGTCCAGCCTGCGCAGATCATCTCCCGGCATATACTCCCGGAAATCGGAAAATTCCGCAGAAGTCCCTTTCTGTACGGATCTGCGGTTTCCTGCCATATTCTGGCTGCTTTTCTGTTTCATCGCGATCACAAGCCGCGACAGCTGTTCATAAATTCCCGCATCAAGCATACAGTCCCTGTTCCTTTTCTGTTAAGATCTGCCCAATCACCGCATCTTCCGTAATCCCCTCCGATACTGCATCGAAACTGAGCAGAATCCTGTGCCGCAATACCGGAAGTGCAACACATTTGACGTCCTCAAACGAGACATTCAGGCGGTTTTCCATAAACGCGCGTGCCCTGGCTGTGCGGATCAGTGCCTGTGCCGCACGCGGGCTTGCCCCCTCCCGGATATACGGATTGTCTGCATGAGTTGCCATAACCAGATCCAGAATATAATCCATGACGGCATCCGCAATCGGAATCTGTGCAACGCATGCGCGCGCTGCAAGCAGGCTTTCCCGGTCCATGACCTTTGCGATCTTTGGCGGATGGTTTCCCTCCGTCAGTTCCACGATTTCCCGCAGTTCCTGCCGGTCCGGAAATTTTACCAGCACTTTAAACAAAAAAC
>OGMZ01000304.1_pt1 | contig 29845 bp, 27 predicted proteins | sample 1573361 | NCBI WGS metagenome assembly OGMZ01 (sample SAMEA2581995, study PRJEB24529) | metagenome | biome: Human gut stool | place: China | collected 2011
AATACCAGTTTCTGATCATCGAAATGTTTTTCATTGATATTTAGAAGTCCAATGATTCCATTTAATGGTGTTCTGATATCATGGCTCATACGGCTGAGGAAATTCGTTTTCGCCCTGCTCTCGGCACGCATCTCATTGAATGCGGCCTGAAGGCGCGCCTGTTCCTGTTCATCCCGTTCATGCCTCTGTGTGGTATCCTGCAACAGAATGATTGCATAGATCATGGGTACCTCAGCAAGGATTTCTGTATCAAACACTACCACTCTGGTCATAAGAACTGTTTTCTGTACCCATCGGATACTTCCATCATCTTCGCGGGCACAATATTCCACAGACATATTTGTTTCTCCGTTTTCAAACCTCTTACGAAGCTTTTCACAATTATCTGTCATGCAGTAACCGGCAATTGTTTCCTGGGTGATTTTTTTCTCATATTCCCAACAGTAATCCTGATAAGAACATGGAAGCGGATAGTCCATAAAAAGCTCCCGACTCTTCTGTTCTTTTCCATTCAGTACGATCCTTCTTTCCAAAACATCCTTTGTCAGATTTACTGTATAGATCACATCTGACAATTCCAGAAGTGCATCCACATAGCTGTCATTTTCCAGGATAGACTGTTTCAGCTGTTCATAATAAAGCTGCAGCTGCTCTTTTGCCCCTGTCTGGCCTTCAGAAGTCTTTAGGATGGTTTCAAATGCCAGAAGAAAATGATGCAGCTTTTTGTCCTCATCCCAGTCCACCGGAATCAGTGTCAGGCGGTTATATGCCCCCTGTTTTCCGATATTATACTCATATTCCAGCACATCTTCCTTCGTATGCATCTTCTTTTGAAGCTCCGAAATCTGCAGTCCTTCACGGATATCTGCCTGACAGGACTTTTCAATCTGTTCCTCTATGATCTGTTCCACAGCACCGGAATATGCACCATCAGAGGCCAGGAAAAAATTTTCACTGGAACGAATCGCCCGATAAGTATCCATCCTGGCATCACAATACAGACAGTCTGAGAAATTACTGCCGTGCTGATTAAGCAGCTTTAACAGCTGATATCCCTGATTCTTTTCTGCTGCAGCCTCTTCCCGTTTCACATGATTCTTATTGATATACATGTTTTTGTCTGCGCAGTTAAACAGTTCTCTCATTGTACTTCCGGGAAAATCGCCGGCCAGTGCAAATCCCACCGCATAGCTTAGGGGAGTATCCGGATACACTCTGGATTCCTCTGTCATATCCCTGCGCACCTTTTCAAGACACTGTGTCATCTGTTCTCTGTCCAGTCCGTGGGTAACTGCAAGAAATTCATCTCCACCTGCTCTTCCCACAAACTGCTCAGCCGGCATGGAATCCCGCAGGCAGATAGCAAATCTACGGATATAGGCATCACCGGCTTCATGTCCTCTGCTGTCATTAATACGCCGGAGATTATTAAGATCAAAACTACAGACACCGATATCTGCATCCGGTTCTTCCTCATTCAGCAATTCTTCACATTTATTTTTGTTCGGAAGTCCCGTCGCATCATCCAGATATACCTTTCGCTGCAGCAGACGGTTCATTGCAGCATATTGTATTGCTTTGATAAACTCATATCCGATCAGCAGCATCAATACAACAATATCTGCTGTGATATATTTTTCAAGCAATGATAAGGATGTGGCTTTTTTCTGCGAATATTTTTCAGCCAGACCTGTTGCTTCATCACAGATCACAAAAAACTCCTCACTTTCCGGAATAATATCTGTGTTTCTGGCCCCTTTAAACCTCACAAGATAAATTTTCTTATACAGGTCAGAGAATTTGTCATCCAGTTCCTGCATTTTTTTCTGAAAATCAACATCATCGAGACGCACAAGATTTAATTCATCATTTCCATTTCGCAAACCATCAATAAAAGTTCTTATCTCATGGATCATCTCATTTTCCTGTTGCGTGGAAAGCTCCAGTTTTATGAGTCTCTGTGTCTCTCCCCTGACTAAACCGGTATAATTTACAATACGGGCCGTTCCCTGAATATCTGAGACAATTCCCATCATTATGATAATAAGGATAGCCAGAATAACTGCCAGAACACCGATACTGATCTGAATAATACTTGATTTCTTTTTCTTATTCTTTACTTCGGACATGGCCCTCCCCCTTCTTGTTTTATTCTGGAAAAGTACTTTCTGTACTCTATCTATTTTACCGTACTTTTTTCATTATGCCTACTCAAATTTGAATGTATTTATTTATAAACAGGCAAAAACACCCGGCAAAATTACTTTTCGTAATCTGCCGGGTGTTCTCTTTCTCAGGTTTTTTATTTGACTGCTCCGGTAATACCTTCTGCAAACTGTTTCTGTAATACAAAGAATACGATCATTGTAGGAATAGAACAGAACAATACACCGCACATCAGCATACCATAATCTGTCACATAACCTGTGATCAGGTTGGCGATCAGCATTGGCATGGTCATTGCCTTGTTGTCTGTCATGATTACCTTTGGCCACAGATAGGAGTTCCATGCATTCATAAAGGTAATAACAGCAGCTGCCGCATATGTAGATTTCATTGTAGGAATGAACATCTGGAAGAAAATCCTTACTTCGCTGAGTCCGTCAATACGTGCAGCTTCAATAATATCTACCGGGAATGCACGGGCATTCTGTCGGAACATCATGATCATAAACGGTGTGGAAATAATCGGAAGGATAAAACCTACTGCTGTATTCAGAAGTCCCGCCTTGGAAAACATTTTGAACAACGGAACCATAGTTGCAACCTGCGGAACCATCATAGCCAGAAGCAGGATTGAAAATACTCTGTCTTTCCACTTATCATGGTAAACTTCAAATCCGTAACCTGCAATAGAGCAGACCAGAAGACAGATCACTGTAGTAAGGATTGCATAAAAGAAAGAGTTTCCAAGTGCTCTCCACAGTGGCTGCTGGGCTGTAAGATTACGGAAGTTTTCCATAAAATGGCTTCCCGGAATGATTCGTCCACGTGACACATCTGTGGATGTATTAGTTGCGGCTGAGATCATCCAGTATAACGGGAATACTGAAATAAATGACACGATGATCAGAAAAATATAGGTTGGGATCAATCTTCTCTGAATGGCTGATTTGTTTTTCTTAGTCACGTGTATCACCTACTTTCAAATTAATAACTTCAAGTACAGCTACCATAATGAATATGATAAATGACATTGCTGCTGCATATCCAAAGTTTGGTACGTTAATAAAACATGTATTGTAAATATAGTGGGACATTGTGATTGTTGAGTTTGCCGGTCCACCCTTTGTCAGGTTGACAGACTCATCGAACAACTGCAGTGTACCATTAATTGACATGATGAATGTCATGATAATTGTCGGTTTCAGAAGCGGAACTGTAATCTTCCAGAAAGTCTTCCAGCCATTGGCACCGTCAATCTTGGCTGCTTCATATACAGAATATTCGATATTCTGAAGTCCTGCCAGATAGAACACCATATTATATCCGGTCCATCTCCAGATCAGCGCAAGGATAATTACAATCTTGGCACTGGCGGAATTTCCCAGGAAGTTATAGCCGGTAGATAAGATTCCAAGTTTGATCAGAATACTGTTGATCAGACCATCTGTAGCAAACATGGAACGGAAGATCAATGAATAGGATACCAGAGATGTCGCACATGGAAGAAATACACAGGTACGGAAAAATCCCTTAAATTTCAAATCTTTGTTATTCAGAAGCTGTGCCAGAAGAATTGCCAGTATCAGCATGATTGGCACCTGAATGATCAGATACAGGAATGTATTTGCAATAGACTGCTGAAATACCTTGTCTGCCAGAATACGTTTATAGTTGCTGAAGATCGGATCTGCAAATCTCATATTTGCTCCGGCTCCGGTCTGCAGGGAAATGATAAATGCACGTATCATTGGATAAAAGCTCATGATCGCGATCATGATAGTTGCAGGGGCCAGAAACATCCATCCTGCAGCTCTCTGCTTGCCAAGCAGAGACATACCTTTTTTCTTGGAATTCACGTGAACTCCTCCTTTCAAAAAACTCTGTAACTGTTCAGCATTTTGCCGGACAATTACCAACTCTTTGCAGTAAAAGGGGGGACTGCTGGCAGTCCCCCGCACTTACCTGTTTTCATTCACTTAATTACTGTCTACAGATTGCTTCACAGTTTCACTGTTCCCGCAATCCTGACATCATCTGATCCTACGATCAGAATTTATTCAGTCATCTTGAATGCCAGAGTATCCTGAGCTTCCTGAAGAGCATCTTCTACAGATGTACCGTTTACAATATTTACAACTGCTGTGTTGACACATTCTCTTGCTTCATAGTGATACGGTGTTTTTGTGAACTCCGGAATATGAGAAGAGTATTCTACAATTGTTGAGAAGATTGACTGTCCACCGAAAAATTCATTTGGCTCGTTGTAAACCTCAGATTCACCTGCCGGCAGATAACAGGAGATTGCACCTGCTTCCGGAAGGATTGCATCATAGAACTCTGTACTGGAACCAAATGTGCTTGCAAGGAAATCTTCTGCGAGTTCTACATTCTGGCAGTTGGATGTAATATACCAGGAAGATCCACCATTGTTTGCATAGTTTGTGGCTGTATCAACATCATCTACTTTAGGCATTGTTGTAATCTGCCACAGACCCTTCTGGTCTTCTGTAGACATCAGAGTAGCTGTGATCCAGTTACCATTTACGATACCTGCTGCCTCACCGCCTGTAATAGTAGCGATATATTCATCCCAGTTATTTACAAGTTTAACAACGTCATTCTTAACCAGATCTACATAAAGATTGATACATTTCTCTGCCACTTCATTGCCTACGATGTAAGCTTCGCCATCTTCGTTTACGAAGTTAGCTCCGCAGGACTGCATCATCATCATCAGAGTATCGCCGCCTGTAGCTTCACTTGTAAGAAGATATTTGCCTGTTTTTTCATGAACATCTTTACCGATTTCCATGAATTTGGACCATGTGATATCTGTCAGATCATCAATTGTATATCCTGCTTCGTCAAGGATATCTGTACGATAGCATGCAATAACAGCACCGTTATCAAACGGAACACCGTAGTGTGTATCATCTACCATGGAATAGGACTGTTTCAGTTTACCAAAATCATCCCAGTTAATGTTGATATCTTTCAGATCTGTGAATGCATCCGGATAGCTCTTCAGATATTTCTGATAGCTGTTGTCCTGCATAAGAACGATATCAGGAAGTGTGCTGTAATCGCCTGCATTTGCTGCTGTTGTCAGTTTAGTCTGGCAGTCATCAGAAGATGTCTCTATAATATCTACAGAAAATCCCTCATGATCTTTTGCATACTGATCTGCTGCGATCTGCATGGATTTGATATTGAAGTTCTGATCCCATGCCCATACGGTTAACTTGTTGTCATCATCAGATTTCGCTGAAACAACTGTAGCTGATCCTGCAAAGGATGCTACCATAGCACCGGTCATTAATACTGCGAGTAATTTTTTTCTCATATTTATGTCCTCCTTTATTAAGCTTATTCTTTCTTCCGAATCGCTTGTAAGCTAATTATAGCATCCGATTTTCAGGTATAGTTTGCATAACCGTACACATAATGTGCAATTTCGACCATTTTATGTATTTTGCACTATTTGAAATGCCAAAAAATCTGTTTTTTGTTCACTTTCTCATTTGCACCGCTTTTTCCATGTGATTTTAATGATAAAATCCACTTTCATGGACAAAAAAATATATTTTTTTGTCTTTGAAAATGGCTTTTGTTCTTATTTCATAAATTTTTCATTCAATTTTTGTACATATTTTACAATTTTCAATTCATTTTATGCAAAATAGACTTTTTCAGGATATTGTGATTTCATCGCATGAAGCAGTTCCTCATTAAGATCAAGAAGCAGTTTTATCTTGTGCCCGTCTTCCCGGATAATCATTGTATAATAAGGAGTATCATCATCATAAGAGGTATAATCGTACTTTTTCAGTTTCTCTGTTCCGCCATTCCTTTTGTACCTTGCAACACTTTCATGCCAGTGCGGTGCCACTGTCTCCAGGCTGCTCAACTCCAATATATGAGCTGTTTTGCGATACTTCTTGCCATAGATCACATCTATTTCCAACTGACCGTTTTCCATCGTGTATTCATAATCCTTCTGACTGAATATATCAAAGACAAAATACAGCCCTGCAAGCATAAATCCCGGAAGCATAAATGCCTGGGAAATCGTGATTCCCATAACCACAAAAAGCACTGCAAAAACAATCATTACCACACGCAGGACTCCGGACATACTCTTTTTCTTTCTTGAGACCTGCTCCACAATCTTATAGTTCATAACTTTTTACCATCCTTCCTCTGAATGAATATCGAAATCCAAAAGCTGCTGTTCATAATTCTCCGGCCGCTTTCTCCATTCAACCGGCGTCACTCCCATTATCTGTCTGAAGTTCCGGTTAAACGTTGAATTGGTCGTGAAACCACATTTGTGCGCAATATCTGCCACCGGTATATCTGTTGTCTGCAAAAATTCACAGGCAGTATGAATCCGCACAGAATTAATATACTCCAGAGGACTTACCTTCATATGCGATGTAAATACTCTTCTGAAATGAGTTTCACTGATGTGACAGATCTTCGCCAGATCCTCAATCCGAATGTCTTCCATATAGTGATAAGAAACAAAATCCAGTACGCGGGTGATCATATTTGTAAGTTTTCCTGTTTCCTCTTCCACCCTGTCTTCCGGTGATGCCCGGTTCAGTCTGGCAATTTCTACAAGTAGTGCCGCAAGAACTCCACTGGATTCTTCAATATAAAATTCTTCTCCTTCACGCATGATATTCATGATCTTAAGAATTTTTTCAGCTATGGAGGGAGACTCATTCTCTTTCAGAAATAAAGCCTTAGAATATATTCTCTGGATCATTTTTTCAGCCTTTACCGGATTGTTCAGAAATTTTTTCATAAAACCTTCCACATCTATGAAAAGATACTCCCATTTACTAACCGTACCCAGATCACTGTTAGTCGTATGAGCATAATTGGGTGGAATCACCGTAAATTCTCTTCCCGAAAACCGCATTTCAGCCTCACCAAACGCCATAAATCCATCCCCTTCATAGCAGAAACCAATCTCCAGATAATTGTGAAAATGAAGATAATCCACATCATTTCCATAATTCTGAACCCACTTCTGCCCCAGAAGAGCCAGAATCGGACTTCCGGCAGGCATCTGGTAATAGCGGAATTCCATCTTCGGTTTTCTTCTCTTCTTTGCCATACAGTCACCTCATTTTCTGTTCTGCATTTTCACAATATGATTTTACCAGTTTTTTATATATTTTTCGATATTTTTATACATTTTCCAACAAAAATAGTTACTGTTCACTCCGTGCCCAGTAACACGCTTCGCGATGCACAGAATTTATGCTATTCGCATAAATTCGCGCGGTATGTCTCGGGATTTTGGCATTCACATGCCAAAACACCTCGCGGGATAGTGGCATGTGAACAGTAACCAAAAATATACAAAAACACCTGACAGACTACTTTTATAATCTGTCAGGTGTCCCTTTTCCATATCTGTTATTATCAATCTTTTTATTCATAGTCTCATGGCTGAACCCGAATAATTTTGACTGATGACAGTTCTATACATGCCTCTGATATCATTTTATTTTCTTCATGATTGTGGTTTTCTCTTGATTCCACACTGGATTGCATTTGTCGGACAGGCTTTGCGGCATCTTCCACAGCGGATACATTCCGGACTGTTGGAGTTTTCCACAGGGTCTACGATCATCTGGCATGCTTTTGCACATTTTCCGCATTTTATACACTTATCTTTATCCACTCTGTATTTATACAGAGAGACAGGATTAAAGACAGAATAAAGTGCTCCCAGGGGACAGATATATTTGCAGAACGGACGGTAGATCATAATGGAGAGAATGATCGTTATGACAAGGATCACATTCTTCCATATGTACAGCCAGCCCAGTGCACTGCGCATGGATTTATTCAAAAGCACCAGTGGCAGTCCGCCCTCCAGTGTTCCTGCCGGGCAGATCAGTTTGCAGAAATAGGGTGCCCCCTGTCCCATAATATCCACAAGGAACAATGGAAGCAGGATCACAAACACTGCAAAAATCACATATTTCAGCTTACGAAGCAGTTTATCTCCCTTGAATGTACGGATTTTCTTAGGAAATGGGATCTTATTCAGCAGATCCTGGATCAGTCCAAAAGGACAGAGAAAACCGCAGATCAGCCTTCCTACCATAGCCCCGATGAAGATGAGAAATCCTACCACATAATAAGCCATCTTGAAATTCCAGCTCCCTATCACTGCCTGAAGGGAACCGATAGGACAGGCACCAACAGCACCTGGACAGGAATAACAGTTCAGGCCCGGAACACAGGCATTTTTCAATTTGCCTGTGTAAATTTTGCCTGTGACAAAACCGGTAACATGACTGTTTGTAATGAACGCCCACAGTGCCTGAATTCCGTGGCGTGGCCACTCATTAATCTTCATATTTTTTGTATTTTGTTTCTTATTACTTTTATTATCGCTGTTCTTTTTGTTACTCATGATAATTTATTTTCTTTCCATTCATATCTTATACACAGACTTATCTTATGACAATGTTTCAGTCAGGCGGATATTTGCAGCCTCCGAAGAGGAACCTGCCTGATTCGGTTAAATCATCCAATTCCCACACATTCCATACAGATGTTAATGGCTTTTGTAAACACCACCGCCAGCTCTCCGCGGGAAATTCCATATCCCATAAAGCAGGCTCCCACAAGCATAAGAATCACAGCCGGCCATTTACTGTTCCATATTTTGCTGGTTTTTAATTTATTCATTTATTTTTCCTCTGTTACATTCGCCAGCTCTTTTTCCACAATTTCTTTCCACTCGTCCAGGCTGTGGCTTCCGGAGTAAGTCTCGCCTACAATATTTCCATTTTTGTCAACAAAGAATGTTTCCGGGAAAGCGGAGATTCCATTGAGACGTCCGTTCATCATTCCGGAATCCGGGATCAGGAATGGATAGGATGCCTTTGTTTTCTCCTGAATTACCTGAGCCTTTTTCACTGCTTCCTCATCCTGTTTTCCACCACTGCCTATTGTATCCCGTGTAACGCCTACTACTCCCACACCTTTATCCTTCATCTCCTGATAAAGCTTCTCCAGATCAGGAATCTCATTAATACATGGAGAACACCAGGTAGTAAAAACATTTACCATAGTCAGATCGTATTTGCTGAAGATATCCTGTGTATAGGTTTTTCCGTCAACTCCTGTTGTTTCAAATTTGCCTACATTTGTTCCTTCAGCTGCATCTGTACTGTCAGAAGTATCCTGCGGCTGGTCAAATGCAGAAAGCATCTGGAACGGGGTCATTTCTGTAAGTGTTACTTCAATCCCCTCCACATCCTTTAGCAGGTCTGCATCTGCATCCTTGTTTGTGCTGAGATAATATTTATATTTGCCGTCACTGCTGGTGCCCAGTTCTTTATGCTCTGTGCATCCGGTAATCGTATCCAGATCTTTCTGGGATTCCTCGTCATACATTCCGATCACACCTACTCTGCTGAGACTTTTCAGCCAGTCGTCATATCCGGTGCCCATCTTGTCCACCTCTGCATCCTTCTGCTCGTCTGTCAGGGTACACCAGCTGGCTGTGGCATATGTGACTGCCTCTGCATTGTCATCCCATCTCTCATCTGTAAACATGGAAATATTCTTCTTCTCCATCTGCTCTTTCAGGTCTTTGGAAATCCCTAATTTCATTCCAAGGAATGGATATTCATAAGTATCCTGTGCAGGCTGAGCAATCTCTGAGGGTTTGAAGGATTCAGCAATCAGACCCTCGGAAGCTGCCACACTGCCATCTTCTGCTGCCTGAACATCCTTACCATCCGTCTGGACTACACCTGCTTCATCTGCTGGCACTGCAAGAGCCTCCCCTGCATGTACAGTTACAATACCTCCCATAGATGTCACACTTAATACACTTGCTGCAAAAATCGCCATTAATCTCATTCTTCTGTTTTTCATTGTAAGTAAACTCCCTTCATTTTTTACTGTTATGATTTTTATATTACCTTTAATTACTTCTCTGTATCTGTCCGCAAATCTGGATTTCATCCCCACATGACAGACACTTTTTTATTGATATGCACACATTATAGCATCTGAGAAATAAAATCTGTGTTAAGAAAATAACTTTTTTTCGAATTTTATTTTGTAATCAATCCCAAACAAATCTGAAACGTAGTCAGGCAGATATTTTAATATGAAATCGTTTTCTTTTTTACACGAATTTTATACTTAATGTGCTATGATAAAATTGATAATATATCAGAGTCAAAAATTTTATCGTACAAACACTGACAATCTTCTGGCTTTTGGACTTTGGACTTTGATATTATAAAACTATGAAACCGGAAATTCAAAAAGGAGACTATCATGCACATTTTAATTATAGAAGACGAAGAACAGCTCTGCCGTTCCATGGCAGAGGGACTCCGCATGGACGGATACGAAACAGATACCTGCTTTGACGGGGAAGAGGGACTGGAATTATGTATGACAGAGAATTACGATCTGATTCTTTTGGATCTGAACCTGCCTGGAATTGACGGTCTGGACATTCTGCGTCAGTTCCGTACTTTCAATACCAACACTCCTGTTCTCATACTCTCCGCAAGAGTACAGATCCAGGATAAGGTGGAGGGTCTGGATCTGGGAGCCAACGATTACCTTACCAAGCCATTTCATTTCGAGGAACTGGAAGCCCGCATCCGCAGCCTCACCCGCCGTAAATTTATCCAGGAGGATGTCTGCCTGAGATGTAGCCGCATTACCTTTGACACACGCACAAGAGAAGCCAGTGTAGATGGTACACCACTGGCTCTCACCAGGAAAGAAAGCGCACTTCTGGAATACTTTCTGCTTCACCGCAACCGGATCATCAGCCCTGAGGAAATGATTGAGCATCTCTGGGATGGCAGCGTAAACAGCTTCAGCAATTCCATCCGGGTACACATTTCTTCCTTGAGAAAAAAACTGAGAACTGCCCTTGGATATGATCCTATACAGAATAAGATCGGACAAGGTTATATTATGGAGGACTAAATCTATGAAATTTTATTCAGAAAAACTTTCCCCCCGCAGGCTCTCCCTCCAGTGGCGGCTCACATTGCTGATTTCCGGACTGGTTATCACAGCCTGTGCACTGATGTATTTCTTTATCAGCCGTTCTGCTGTGACCGGTCTGGAAGGGATTTCCGACTATGTGGTTCTGGTCACTCCTGACAATTCAAACCCGATCTCTATCAATGTAGATCCCAAAATCCTCATCCCTGATCTGGAAAACCAGATCCAGAATACCAAAAATAAATTTCTGTTCCAGAGCATGATTGCCACAGGTATCATTATTCTTCTCAGCAGTATCTGTACCTGGTTTGTCACCAGAAGAGCCCTGACCCCCCTGCGCAGATTCAGCGACAAAATCAGCCAGGTACAGGCACAGAATCTGTCTGAACCGCTGGAAGTCCCACTCTCAGAGGATGAGATCTCACGTCTGACCAGATCCTTTAATGACATGCTTGCACGCCTGGACAATGCATTCTCTGCACAGAAGCAGTTTGTGGCAAGTGCCGCACATGAGCTTCGCACGCCCTTAGCTGTAATGCAGACAAATCTGGAAGTTTTTTACAAAAAGCCGGAACACACACACCAGGAATACGACAGGCTTTTCACCATGCTTCAGGAACAGACCGGACGGCTTTCCCACCTTGCGGAAATCCTGCTGGACATGACAGGCCTTCAGACTGTAGAGCGTTCTGATACCATTTCCCTTGCAGCACTCACAGAAGAAGTTTTCTGCGATCTGGACCCGGTTGCAGAAAAGCATCAGATCCGGCTTATTCAGACAGAAGGTGACTGTACTGTTACAGGCAGCTATATCCTTCTGTACCGGGCAGTCTATAATCTGGTTGAAAATGCAATCAAATATAACCAGCCTTCCGGTTCCGTCACTGTAAATATTCATTCTGCAGAATCTGCAGTCCTGGAGGTAACTGACACAGGCATCGGTATCTCCCCTGAAAATCAGGAGAAAATCTTTGATCCTTTCTACCGTGTGGACAAATCCCGCAGCCGCGCCATGGGCGGTGCCGGTCTGGGTCTTGCCCTTGTAAGCGAGATTGCCAGACAGCACAACGGCCAGGTAAAAGTAACCCAGAGCAGCAAAAAAGGCAGCACCATTGCTCTGATACTGCCTGTAACAATCCTTTAAATCAACTGACCACTGATTTTGAATAACTGCGCGTCGCATTCCCGTTACTTCAATGATAAGTTAGACGCGCAGTTATTCAAGTTCCATTCCATTATGAATTTTCCAATCCATTTTTTAACAAATGAGTCATCGTTCTACATATTTTGTGATAACAGATGTTATAATCTCCATATCAACCGGCTTCGCCACATGGTCATCCATTCCAGCATTCAAAGCAGCCTGTACATCCTCTGTAAATGCATTTGCTGTCATTGCAATAATAGGAATCTCCTTTCCGTCCGGACGGTCCGGCAGATTTCTGATCGCTTTTGTCGTTTCATACCCATTCATTTCCGGCATCATAACATCCATCAAAATCAGGTCAAACGTCCCCGGAGCTGTATTGCAAAACTGTGCCAGCGCAGATTTACCATCGGCAGTCCTGGTTACAATCATCCCTTTTTCTTCCAATAAATCTACTGCTAGCTCTGCATTTAAATCATTATCCTCTGCCAAAAGGACATGCAGACCATGTAAATCCATATCTTTCCTTGACTTTTCTTTCTTGTCAGTCAGTACATGTTCTGCTATACGCAGCGGAATTTCTACAGTAAATGTTGAACCAATGCCCTGTCTGCTGCTGACCTCAATTTTTCCACCCATAAGATCTACATATTTCTTAGCAATCGCCATTCCCAGTCCGGTTCCCTTATAACTGGTTCTTGCCCCACTATTTTCCTGACTGAACTCATCAAATATTCTGGTCTGGAACTCCTCACTCATACCGATTCCGGTATCCGATATACGATAGCGTACAATCAAATGGTGCTCATCATTACCCGGACAGTTTTCTGCAACAAATGAAATGGTACCTCCGTCTTTTGTAAATTTGATTGCATTACTGATGATATTGAGCAATACTTCCCTGATTCTGAGTTCATCTGCCATCACATAGGGATTTTTAAGTTCTTCTCTTGAGACATAAAAATTAAGATCACGGTTTTCCGCATATCCCCTTGCAATCGCCAAAACAGTATTTACCATATTCCTGAGATCTACCAGTACTGGTTTATATTCCAATTTATCGCTTTCAATGCGGCTGATATCCAATACATCATTAATGAGTGTCATCAGATATTCTGAGCTCTGCCTGATCTTTTTCAGACAATCCTCTACTTCTTTGTCCGGCTTCCTCTTCAAGGCAATATCTGTAAATCCAATAATTGCATTCATCGGTGTCCTGATATCATGGGACATATGATTCAGGAACGTTGTTTTTGCAATATTCGCCGCATTTGCATCCTGTGCTTCTTTCAGGGCTTCCATCTGTTTTTTTCTGCTTACTGAAAGGGAATAAACCAGAAAAAGCAGTACAAAAATAATCACAAATGAAACCACGATAGCTAAGCCTGCATACTCCGCAAGGACATCCTGCAAGGTCATTTCCTTTTCTGAAACAGAATTCTGTGCAAGGACCACGCCATTTAAAATATTGGAGGACTGCACAATTGCTTTATTGATAATGGTAGCTGCTCTTCGGTTTTCTCTCGTCGTGAACATTCCTAATTCCTGCCGTTTTGCCATTTCTGCAAATGACAGGCTTTTGGTCAGTGGACTTTCATTAAGAATATTGATCTTTGAAGATGGAATAACAGTTGCTGCTACTTTTCCATCTGCTACTGCCTCCAGGCATTCTTCCTGTGTATCATATTGTTTAATTTCTGCATCCGGAAAAAGAAAGGACACTATCAATCCAGAATACAGTGAGGTCTCTGTCGTTGCGATTGTAGAGAGACTGCCGCTATATTCATTTCCTTTGTAAATAACAACCGGCGTAATATCAAAGATTTCATCCGTCAAAACCACCTGAAACTGTTCCTGTGTATAAAAATCCCGAATGATAGGACCGGCAATATCTATTTTACCAGATTGCAATGCCTCATTCATCTCTACTCCCGTGGAACAGGGAACTGCTTTGATCGTGATTTCATATTTTCTCTGGACAGTATCCAAAACAGTTCCAAGGATTCCTGTCAGTTTCCCATTTTCTTCACCACAAAAAGGAAGATTATCCTTTAGATATCCCACACGGATTGTATTTTCATGTGCATCCAGCCATTGTTTTTCTTCCTTGTTGAGTGCATAATTTATGACCGCTTTTCCTTTATAATGGGCATACAGCTTGCTGCTGTAATCTGTTTCTGTATTGTTGATTTCTTCCAGAGCTGAATTTAATTCCTTTAACAGATCCGGTCTGGATTTTGATACACCGAAATAACAGTCACTTGCACCGATATTGGCAATTGCAATAAAATCGCCGTTGACAGACAGCGCCGGGATCACAAGTGCATCCAGTTCATCTGTATCCAGTTTTTCTACCATTTCATCATAGTCTTTACAGGCAACAACCTCTGCCTGGATCTGATTGCTGTCCAGCCATTTTTCCAGAAGCTCTTTCTGATTGCTTCCATCTTCAACACCGATACGGCAGCCATTCATCTGATTTGGATCACCATTCGTAAGATTCGTATGATCTTCCCGGGTATAGATCCAATATCGTTCTGTTCCCTCTGCATAGGTCGAAAAATCGATAGATTCTGCTCTTTCCGGTGTATAACTGACACTTCCAAGTATATCTATTTCTCCATCTGCCAGCATATCCAGACACTCTTTAAATGAGCCATAGACATATTCATACTTCCAGCCGGTTATATAAGAAATCTTCTGGATATACTCATAGCCTGCTCCCTGCTTGTGTTCCCCATAGCCGCCTTCCTGAAAATTGGCATATGGGAAATACCCAACTCTCACTGTTTTATTCTCTTCCTCTATTACCTGAGTTGTTTTTCCGTCACTTTTAATTTCTGACGCATAAGCAGAAAGCGGTACAAAAAGTAACATGATAAGTACTAAAATGCTCAAACATAATCTTTTTTTCTTATCCGTTTTTCTATCTTTCTGTTCATTCATTTCCTCTTTAATATCCATTTCTGATGTTATTCTTCCCAGTCTGTAAGCTTTCCTGTTTTTTCAATACAGAAAGAATGACCGCTCCCAGTTTCTCAACATCGATTGGTTTTGCAATGTGTCCATTCATGCCGGCATCAAATGCTCTTTTCCTGTCTTCTGCAAAGGCATTTGCTGTCATGGCAATGATCGGAATCTCTGCCTTCGTCTTATCATCTAAATGCCGGATACACTGGGTAGCCTGATAGCCATCCATGTTTGGCATCTGGATATCCATAAGTATCAGATCATAAGTTCCCGGTGACATCTGCTCTATCCTATTCACGCACTGAATTCCATCTTCCACACGTTCGATAACAATCCCTGTTTCTTCCAGAACTGTCACTGCAATTTCCGCATTCAGATCATTATCCTCCGCCAGCAGAACATGCTTTCCACCCAGACTTTCTCCCATATTAGATGCTTTTACTTTTTCTATCCTCTGACTGTAATATTTCCTGTCCGCTATTTTATGCATCAGGGTAAACGTAAATACGGTTCCTTTTCCCAGTTCACTTTCCACTTCAAGACTGCCGCCCATCAGATCGACCATTTTCTTTACGATTGGCATTCCAAGACCGGTTCCTCTGACTTTTCCAGTGGCTGTATTCTGTTCACGACTGAATGGTTCAAATAATGTTGGAAGATATTCCCTACTCATGCCAATACCGGTATCTTTTATCTCGGCTTTTACCTTCATATATCCTTCTTCTTTACATGGCAGTTCTTCTACAGTGATCGTTACATTCCCACCTCTGGGCGTATATTTAATAGCATTACCTACAAGATTAACATATATTTCCCTGATTTTTGTACCATCGCACAGGATATCTCTATGTGTAACCTTCATACTGCCGCTTAGATGGATTCCTTTTTCTTCCGCTTCAGATGCAAATGTACTTATGATTTCGTCTACTACCTCACCAACTCTTTCATAATTCTCATCTACTTTCATCTTTCCGCTTTCGATCCGGGCCATATCAAGTACATTATTGATGATGGACAATAACAGTTTTCCGGACTGTTCGATTTTCTTCTGATAATCCAGCTGCTTCGGCTCTGTCAGTTGTGATTTCATCAGCTGGTTATATCCCAGGATCACATTCATTGGAGTACGGATATCATGGGACATATTATTTAGAAATTCCGTTTTAGCTTTATTTGCTTTTTCTGCGGCAGCATATGCTTTTTTCAGCTTTTCTTCCTGCATACGCTCTTTTTTTATCAAACTGTCAATATTTCTTGTTCCGACTACAGCCACCCTTGCTCCGTCCTTTTTCTTTACGTATGCCACTCTTACCTGATGATAATTGATCCCTGTTTCCGACTGAAACTCGTATGTCATGGAATAATCCTCTTCCCTTGAACGCAGAGTTTCCAGCCCCAGCTGCTTTTCAAATTCTCCGTTGGTGTTATTAGATACCATCGTCTCGGCATAAGAAGGAATTATTTGTGACCATCTGTTATCACATTTTCTGCAGAAATCTGAAATAATCTTTCCATTTTCATCAGACTCTCGATAATAAAATACCCGATCTTTATCCAGTTCTACTGCTAGAACAGAAAAATATTCTTTTCCAAGACCTTCGATAATCTCTCTTTGAAGCTCTATCTCCTGTTCTTTTTTAATGATTTCATCTACAGAACGGAAACCGAGGATGATCTTAAAATGATCTTCCTCATTGGATAAACGTACTGCCTTTGCCAAAAAATGTCTGAAGCCACTCCCATTTGATATCGTCTTATAATAAATCTCTATGCTGTCTGTTTCTTGTAATTCGTTCATAAGATACTCCGGCAAAAGTCTTTCCAGATACTCCGGAGCGGATTCTTTGATCAGGACATTTTCGAAAAAATACCGGACTCTCTCCGAATAGCAGTTACTTTCACGAACTAACTTTTGCTTTTCTTCAGGGTCATGGTGCGTAAAGGTATCCCCTTTTACGACTTCAAATGTATCCTGCCTTAAATCACACAAAAGTACCGTTGTATAATCCCTGGATAAAGCTGACAATATCCGGTTATGTTCGTTCAGAATCTGGTTGCTGCCTTCCAGTTCTTTCTCATTTTTTTCTTTGCCTTTAACAAAATCTGTAATATCTGTAATATTTCCCTGGAAGAATGCCTGATCACCGGATTTCACCAACGTTGTGGCATCTGTGACCCAGTGATAGCCGTCCTTTCCAAGTAGCCGGTAAATCTGATCCTGTGTAAATCCATGTCCGCATGTATCAAGAATACGGGCGGTATATTTTGCAGAAAGATTCCGGTCATCCGGATGAAGCATATTGTCAAACTTATTATGGAATTTTGTCCTGATCTCTTCTCTGGTCCACCCAAGAATCGCAAGGAACCTGTCACTGATATATAAGAATGGATGCCCCTCCTCCAGGGAACATCTGTGATAACCGCCAGGGATATTATCGATCGTTGCCTGAGACAGCATATTTTGCTCTTCCAGTTTCTTATGCCGTTCCACGAAGGATGTCATATCATAACAGGCACTGATAATAACCAGTCTCCCCTCCTCTGTCTGTATAACTTTTCCTTTATTAACCGTCCAGAACCAGGAGCCGTCTTTTCGCGGCATACGATATGTGGTCTCATAGGTTAATCCCTCATAATACTCATCCCCGATATCCTTTATGACCTGTTCTCTGTCATCGGGATGAATCGTATTAATCACTTTTCCGTCAATTGCTTCAACCATTTCTTCCACTGCATCGTAACCAAGCATTCGTGCCATTTCTTCATTGGCATAGTAAACCGGAAACTCATCCTCACAATATCCACCGATCAGTCCCCTGGTTTCCCCCATGATCATAACATCTGTCAGCATCTCTTTTTGTACTTTGTCTGATACTATTAACTGTTTCATATTCCCCCCTGTATCCTTCAGCCTGATTTTTTTGCAGATATAGTAATATAATACCGCCACATAACAGATGGTATAGCGCAAATCATTACTATTACATATTTTGTTCGTTCGTTATATGCGGAAAAGAGCTTTCTATAAAAGAAAAGGAAGATGTATAAATACCATTATATTGCATATAAGCAACGTATTATGATGGAAAATATTATAACAAAAGACTGTGAAATTGTCATCATCACTCCAGCTTTATGTCTATTATTTACTGGATATTTTTGTTTTTTACTCTATGATCTCTTTTCCGTCCATATAAAGTTGAAATTTATTTGGATCGCATTGCTGCTGTCAGACCAGTGCGAAACTACAACAAAAGCCGGCTAGGTATTTTGATATAGAAAAGCCGACTGGCTCTCAAAAGGAAACCAATCGGCTGTATATAATAGTCTTTGTGTTAGCCCTGCAACTCGGCCAATAAAAGGAAAAATCTCCGATGCACGATCCAAATACTTATCTAAATCGGTCCCCGGCTCGACAATAATATCAATATCTGTGGATAACCGACACGGATGTTCCATCAGCAGCATAAGGCAGGTACCACCTTTGAAAATAAAAGGCATAGCCGACTGATTCTCTGAAGAAAACCAATCGGCTATGTAACTTCTTTGCACATACAGATATAATTTGTATGGCAGAAGAAGATTATGTGTGATAGAGTCTCCTGTTATTCCAGAAGAAAGTCAAGTGCTCTAATGATTTTGATTCCGTCTTGTGTTTGAGTAAGATCGCATTCCAAGGCAATCACTATCTTTTCATAGCTATCACGAATCTTACGCAGCGGTGCAAGCTCTCGCTCTCTCGTTTCCGGGGCATTCATTGATTCGGTAACCTGGACATATTTTTTCTCGTCTGCTTTCGTAGCAATAAAATCGACTTCCTGATCGCCGATTTTTCCAATAGCAACATCATAACCACGGCGCAACAGTTCAAAGTAGATGATATTCTCCAAAATATGTCCGCTGTCACCATCACGATAGCCCAACAGATAATTTCGCAACCCAATATCAACAATATAGTATTTGCCCAAGGTGCGCAGATACTCCTTGCCCTTTATATCAAATCGTTTGATTTCATAGAAAATATAGGCTTCTGTCAAAGCTTCGATATACGCCTGAATCGTCTGTACGGCAGGCTTTGTTTTTCGGGTTCCATTTTCCAAAAGTCCCTCATTGACTAAAATGTTTCCAATAGAGGTAGCAGAAGTGTTATTGCCAATATTGTCCGCCAAAAACAAGATGATTTTTTTCATAAGCACCGGGTCAGTAATATTTCGCTGTCCCTTGCGCTTTTCCCGTTCCAGAATGTTATTGATAACAGCAGCAGAATAAACACCGTCTAACGCAGCTGTCACCCGGTCAATTTCTAATCCTACATCAGCAAGCATAGGCATACCACCAAATCTGGCGTAGGCATCAAAAAGTTCTTTTACATCATATGTTTCTCCCTCTGCATCTGTAATCCGCTTTCTGAAACCGCCTGCAGGTGACTTCCGTTCCGTTAGGACATAGCCATGAAAGTCCAAAAATTCCCTAAAAGATAGTGGCAAGACTTTAATTTCCACATATCGTCCAGATAGATAAGTGGAAAGTTCAGAAGAAAGCAGATAAGCATTGGATCCTGTGATATATATATCGCAATCGAAATCTACTCGGAAAGAGTTTACTGCATTTTCCCAACCATGCACTTTCTGTACCTCATCAAAAAAGAGATATGTCCGTTTATCAGGGCAAATGCGTGCTTTGACGTATTCATAGAATCCTCTTGCATCCATATCCGGAATGCCCATAGACTCAAAGTTCATTTCGATAATCTGGTCATCGGTCACTCCAGTGTCTCGCAAATGCTCTGCCATCAGCTTCATTAAGCTGGACTTTCCGCAACGTCGGATACCAGTCATGACTTTAATCATTTCTGTATCTTGAAATGCAATAATCCGATTCAGATAGAGATCACGTTTTCGTAGTATTGTTTTATGCATAAAGGGAACACCGCCTTTCGCTTAAAATCATAACATAAACCTCAGAAATAATCAAGTTTATAGAATTGATGTTAAAAAGTTTTGTTTTTAAGAAGTTTGTAACATAATGCGTTTTCTTGTCGATATACGTCTATCATATAAATCGGCTCGTTAATAGCGAATCGTATATTATTCTCCATGAAAAAAGCGGCGCAAAAGCAGCGAAAGATATTGAAGAACTGGTCAGCGAAGTGATCGGTATGTTCGCTGGCGGCGAATTAACTTGGCTATAATCTGCACGCACTGGAACATAAGAGCAACTTTTTGAAATAACGTACCTTCGAGGAGCCTGGATTGGCTCCTCTTTTTGTTGCAAATTGTGCAGATGCCGTCTGCACAATTATCATCCTAACATCTGCTTGCGATAGAGCTTCACTTTTTCCTCGAATGGCAGCCCCGGATCAATACCGACTTCTTCCCACATCACACCGAATGGTGCGCCGCCATCTGTATATCCTGCAATAAAGGCAAAGTGATCATCGCAGTCCTCATGCAGTTCTGCCAGCCGTTCCCGTTCTTTCGCTTCCCGCTCCATTCTCCGCTGCCGGAGCCGCTGTTCTTCAGCCTGTTTAATCTGGTCGAGCTGCTCCTGTGTATAATTGACCCCCAGCTCCTGCAAATCTGTAGCGGCCGTCAAAGCATCCACATGAAAGCGTTCCCGGTAATGCTTGTTCATCTTTTTCGGTGAGCCGGTATAGGTGAGCAGCCACTGCTTGCCTTTTCGGAGACGTGCTTCCTTTCGCTCAGCCTTCGTCAGTTTATTTTTCTTTGCCATTTGCGGAATCTCCCGAATTTTTTGCTGATGACTTTGAGTTGCGCTTTTTCGGTGCTGTCAGCTCATGGCTCAAAGAAAGCAGATCTTTGATGGCATCATCCAGTTCCGGTTTGCCAAGCTGAATACTGAGCCACTTTTCCTTGTTCATGTGATAGGCCGGAAAATAGCCTTCCTGCCCGCGAAGAGAGCCGATCAGCAGCGGATCGCTTTTCACATTAAGGACATCAACGATACCTGCTCCCGGCAGTCCCAACTTTTCAGCAGATACTTCCAGAACCACACCATACCATTTATTATTGTCGTTGTGCCGCAGCACAGCATTCCAGTCATGCCAGGGGTATTCCGGCTCTGTGCCGTACTGCTGGCGTATCCATGTAAATAATTCTTGTCGTGTCACTCCATCGCTTCCCCGCTGTTTTATGTGTGGTTTTGTGCAACAACCTGTTGCACAAAGTTTTGCCTCAGATACCGCTACGCACTGCATTGATATCAGAAATCATCGAGCGCGGCATCTATCTCTTCCAGCTGATCAATCCAGCCCAGGTCAGATTGCTTTTGGGGTGCCAGTCTTTTCTTATCACCGCCAACCACTTCAAACCGTTTCTCTTCTCTTAATTGCATAGAAACGAATCCCTGCTCTTGTAAAAAGCGCAATGTAATCATCAACCAGCTTTTTGGTACGTGCTACAACGCATCCGTAAGGAAAATTGCTTCTCTATCCTTAACCAACGGAGAAATACCAATGCAGTATAAAGTCTTGTTGCCAAGACTATTTGTTTCAATTTTCTTGATCATCCATTCCTCGTCACGAATGATGGTTCTCATGCCAGGTGCGAAATCAATCATCACGTTTTCTCCTTTGGTTTACTACTTTTTATCATCTCTGTAAAACTCCAAAACATCATTTGGAGTGCATTCTAATGCAAGACAGATTTTTTCTACCATTTCAATAGAAACAGGTTCTCCACGCCCCATTTTCCCAATGGCACTTGCGCTGACTCCAGCAAGCTCGCACAGCTCTTTCTTCTTCATTTTCTTGTCTATCAACAGCTTAAACAACTTGTTATATGATACTGCCATCGCCTCTGCCTCCTGCTTAAAAATAGCCTGTCCATGGGTATAATTTCTCTATTTTCAAGTATAGTACTCATCGTCTTCTAAGTAAACAGAAAATCGTGCGTTCAAAACGCTTTTCACTCTTCTGCAAGCAGGGCTTTCGTGACACGAAAGCGATTTTCTGCTTGTTGGGGAAACTCCCCAATCCCCATAGAACGCTGCCTGCGGCATCGGGCTGCGCATCCGTTCCAGATGCTTTAACGGCAGTTCCTGCCAAAGAGAAAACCGGAGTGAACCATCACCCCGGCTTCAAAAAACTTTACTTGTGCTTGTGACCTCCGCGCTTTATATAATCCTCGTCTATACGCTTTTTCCAGTCTGCACTCAGCGGGACACTGCACCGGACGGAGCTGATTGCTTCGCTGACCACCTCATAATTCAACGCAGTTCCTTCACTGTCACACTGATAGTTCACTGCACGATCTGCACCGATTCCGAACTGGCTTGCGGTCTCTACTGCGTCAATATTGGCACCGAGGAATAAAAACTCCCAACCATATTTCGCTTTTTGCCGCTCAATCATCTGCTTCACTTTTTCGCTGTTGTACCGGCGGCTGGCATTCTCCATTCCGTCCGTAGTGATTACAAACATGGTGTGTTCCGGCACATCCTCCGGTCTTGCGTACTTATGAACATTTCCAATGTGATGAATCGCACCGCCGATGGCATCTAAGAGTGCTGTGCACCCGCGAACCGTGTAATCCCGGTCGCTCATTGGTCGGATGTCCTTTACATTTACACGGTCATGCAGGACTTCGCTCACATTGTCAAACAGCACCGTTGAGATCAGTGCTTCGCCCTCTGCCTTTTTCTGCTGTTCAATCATAGAATTGAATCCGCCGATGGTATCCCGTTCCAGTCCGCTCATGGAACCGCTACGGTCTAAGATAAAAACGATCTCTGTTAAATTCTTTCTCATATGCTTGTCCTCCCAAAATCTCGCTCTTGCGGGCTCGCTGTCGCGGTATTCGCCAAGGTTTCGAGTAAGCTCGAACTTTGGCTCATTACACGCGCATATGGCTGCTCGGTTTCGTACCTTACAGCCATAGTATAGCGATTTTCTTTTGTGGAGTGGTCGCATGGAAAGCGACATTTCTTTGTCCTTATGCTCCGATCAGGCTCTGGTCAAAGGCAAACAGTGCCTCGTTGATTTCATACACATTGTAGTTTCCTCGTTCGACAAAATATTCTACAATGATATCGAATTTGCTCGAATGGGAAAGGGCAAACCCTGCCTTGCCGAGCATCTCCTGCATCTGGACAAGTGGCAACTCCAAAGCCAGAGCAAATGCCAGCACCGTAGGTTTGGAGGGCTTATAGAATTTATCTGAACGGATCTTTGAAAAAAGTTTCCGGTCAATATTTGCCTTCTTGTAGCACTGGGCATCCGTCATGCCGCTTTCATCAATCTTCCGCAGCAGCATTTCCGAAAAGCTCTCATCAATCTGTCCTAATGCCTCTTCCAAAGATTGACTGCTACAAGATTTACAGATTGCTTCGGGCGGCAGCGTAGCAGGTGCAGCTTCAAAGCAGGATTCCTCTGACAACGCTTCGAGCCGCCGTCTCTGTTCTGCCCGGCTGTCGGTATGTTTCTCCACATACCGGTCATCTATGTACGCCTCGATATCAGCAAATAGTTTTCCGCTGATCTGATATGCCTTCTTATCAAAGATAACGATGTAGACCATCATCTCATTTTCCATCAGGAACATGCTAATGGTATCGACTGCAACCCTCAGTGCCTGATCTTTTGGATAGCCGTAGATGCCGGAAGAAATCAGCGGAAAGGCCACCGACTGACAGCCATTTTCTTTTGCCAGGTTCAAAGATGTCTGATAACAGGATTCCAGAAGCTCCTGTTCCCGATGTTTTCCATCCCGCCAGCGCGGTCCAACTGCATGGATCACATATTTGCAGGGCAAGTGGTATCCCTTTGTGATTTTTGCGCTGCCGGTCTCGCAGCCATGCAGCGTACTGCACTCTGCAAGCAGCTCCGGTCCGGCGGCACGATGAATGCAGCCGTCCACACCACCACCGCCCAAAAGAGAAGTGTTGGCAGCATTGACGATTGCGTCAACGCTCATTTTTGTAATATCGTTTCTAATAATCTGTAAGGGCATTGCTTATTTTTCCCCTTTCTGCTGCCTAGTTAAACATACTTCTTTTTCAATTCACGAATCAACATTTCAACCTGTGCCCCTGTAAGAAACGGTGTTTTTATTGTCGATGCCCAATAAAAATTCCGCTTCAAAATTGTTTTTATCTCATTCGGAGAAAGCGCAGGCAACGCCTTGACATCCCCATTAAATTTTTCCGGCACAATCATTCTGACACTATGATATTTTTCATCAGCCACTTCTGTCGGCGTGTCTGTGACAATCTGTCCAACCACAATAATTCCTCTTCCTTTGGAATAAAAAAGAGCATAATCCCCTTTGCGGAAGCTGTCGATATACCGTTTTGCATCTCCATATGCCGCTATTTTGTTTCCAAGAATCATCTCGGATTCATTTGTGTCTGAATACGAGATATTCGTATCAAACATGATACCCTTACACGCAGAGAACTTCAATCGATTATTTTCTATTTCTGTCAGAAACTTCACCCAGTATAAAACATTTTCCGGAATGATATGGGACTTATCCGGATTGATCGCAAATTCATAAATAACCATTGGATCCGCTACTTTGACATTTGAATATTTCTGTGCATTCTGAACGTTTCCTTCTGTTGTAAGCAGATATACTTCACCATTCAGGCTGGAATAGTCATCTGTATTGAGATCAACATCACCCTTCTTTACCTGAATGTAAATATGCTTTCGGTTCAGGTCATTTGGATCAACCAAAACGCACTCATACTTTGGCGTAGCAATTTTATTTGTCGATGGAATGCAAACGTAACCTTTTGTATCATATAGCCACAGCACAAGTAAATCTTCAACATCTTCCGGCTGGAGCAAGCTGTAAAAATGCTTCTCACATAACGAGAGAGCTGGATCGGGATAATTGAATAGATCCAGTGCTGAATCGTGGACACGGTTATACAGCATTTGACTGTATGCTTCCACTCCATTTTTCTTAATCCTCTGGATTGCAGATCCCATAATAAATGATGTTGCCACAGCACCGGGAACGGATTCTTCATCTGCCTTATCTGTAGCCGGATACCAGTCTATGTTTGTCAACTGATTCGCCGCATCAATCTGAACCGCATCTTCACGAAACACCCAGGTGCTATTCGCCTTAACCCTTGCAATATAGTATTTTCCTTCATTTCTTGAGCGCATCCATAGCAGGTCTCCTTCTTTTACATCCTCTGCCATACGGCACACACTGTCGAATGATGTGTACTGAGTTCTTGCCAGATTACAGTAATCCAAAAATGTATGTATCCCAGAACGTTCTGCCTGGGTTAATTCACGCAGACTCCATCCCATTGCTGCGACATGATTTTTCAAGCAATAGTCGGCAACATTTGTACCTCCTGTGTTCACCTGTAATCTCCATACTGCCATTATATCTTCCTCCACAGCTCATTCAGCATTTCTTCCACTGCTTCTTCAACCCGTTCATCCGCATCTTCTCTCAATGCCAATGCCAAAGAAAGCTCGTCTACAGTATTTCGTGTAGACAATTTTCGTGGATTGTATCTCCACATTTCTACGGCCACTTGCACCTGCGAATTCTGCAAGCTATTGGTCATAACATCTTTCCATTGAGAGATTCTTTCTGCCGCATAACATCTGACATTCGGTGCGTTCAGCATGGAATACTCAGCCAATGCCGAATATCCGCTTTCCAGCAAATCTGTTCCCACATATTTTTTCGGAATATAAACCGTTCGTTTTATTGGGTTCAGTAACTTATCTCCTGCTTTTTGGAACAGAGTTTTCGGAGAATCCTCAGATTGCATGATCCTCTGCACACCGACTTTCCTGATATGCAGCAATCCCATTTCTTCAAGCTGTCTTGATGCCCTTGATATAGAAGTAGGTGTCAGTTCCAAGTCCTTCGCAGCTTGACTTGTAGATAGTTCCTGTGCGCCTCCATAAATGAAATGCAGTAGAAGCATCTGCGCCGATGGAAGTATTTCTTCCCGTGGTATTTTTTCCGCACTGCACCGTTCCTGCAAATACACTGCCATAAAGGGCAAATAAATTTGCTTTCCATCTACAATAAATGGAATCTTCTCACGGATCAAATATTCTTTCCGGCGAAAGCTAAGTTGTTTTAGCACCAGCACAACGGGCAGGTTCTCATTTTTCTGTATCCGAGCAATATGCTTTTTCAGCACTTCAATCTGCTCCAGCTCTGTCTTAGGATAAAGAAAAATCATCTTCTGCTCATTCATATACACCATCTGTAAGCGATACCTTGTGGCTATAAAATTGGGCAAATGCTTAAACTCTACGTCCTCATAGGTAACCTTGACTCCAAGAACTTTATCGAGATATTCCATGTCATCACCTGCATTCTTAACTCTTTTTCTGTATTATAACTCTTTTTAAGTTAAGATGCAGCATTTGAGTTAAGAACAGTCAAAAATCAACATTATAAAAAATCATTTTCAAAGAAAAAAGCCCGGTGCAGCATGAGCATTACGCCCACACTGCTCCGGACATTCCATCATCGACTGCTTTGTCTATTTTCTTCTTCCTGCCGCACTTCCTGCTCATGCAGCTACTCTTTTTTCTGCTCGTCCTCTTTCAGGATTTCCTGCACGATCTTCTGCGTCACATGCCAATCCTGCATCTCCGATTTGGTCTTGCGGTACTCTGCATAGGAGCTTTTCTTTCGTTCCAGAAGCATTGCATACTCTGCGTTCAGCTCGCTGATGCGCGGGAGCTTTTTATCAGAGCCGTTCTCTTTCTTATAGGCATCAAATGCCTTTTTCGCTGCGCTGAGTAAGGCTAGCGTATCCCGATAGGCTTCATAGAACTCTCGATTGTAGCCGGATGCCTTATTTATAACTCCTTTTCTTCGCAGCACCTGCGAGGCGGCGCAGGCGGCACCGCCTCCTGCTTTTCCTTCAGCTGCTCCAGAACCGATGCTTTCTCCACCGGTTCTTCCTTCTTTCCATTATTGATCACGCCGTCAATCATACCGTAATCGTCTTCCATTGCCATTTCTGTGGCTTTCAGATAATTCCCCGGTTTCAAAAATCCGGGCAGTTCCTGGAAGCCGATGGAATCCACATAGTGACAGCTTACAACACCATTCTGCCGTAAAGCCACGATGTCAGACACAGAAAGACTATGCCCAGTAAAATCATCAGGGCGGGAAACATTGAATTTCGCATATTCCGTTCCCGGTCTGAGCTTCTGAAAACTTTCCCGGATTGCACTGTCCTCCATCGAGGAAATCCACAGACGTTCCACCGGCTTTTTGCAGCCGCACTGATGGTAAACCAGTCGGAAAATCAGTTCTCCTTCGCGCCCTGCATCAGTTGCACAGATCAGGCTCTCTACATCCTTCCGCTGCATGAGCTTTTTCAGGATTCCAAACTGCTTTTTCGTGCTGGCAGACACCTGATACTGCCAATGTTCTGGCAAAATCGGAAGATCATCATACCTCCACTTGGCATACTTTTCGTCATAGGCTTCCGGCTGGGAAAGTTCCACCAAATGCCCCACACACCAGCTGACAAGGTAGCCATTGCCCTCCATATAACCGTCCCCGCGCTGATTTGCCCCGATCACCTTCGAGAGGCTCATGGCAACCGAGGGCTTTTCCGCTAATACAAGCTTCATTCGATACTGCTCCTTTCGCAAAAAATTAGCAGCCAGGCACGGATCAAAGTGCATGACTGCTATGTAAGGAACTGTATTCTGTTTTAGGTCTACAAACTTCCAATTTATAGGTATAATTTGTTCTCCTTCCTGCCAGAACAAACCTTCTTCATTTTCCGCCCGGCGATAAAGCTGACAAACTTGCTGCAATTTCTTGCTTTCTTTGGGCAAACTGCTACGCAGTGCATACAGGAAATGCACTTATCCTTATCGGTCAGCTTTGGATTGTTCAAGGGAATAGCACCTGTCGGGCATTCTTTTGCGCACAGATCGCAGGAAGTACATTTTCCGTTTGCGACCGGTTTGAGGGGAACACCGCCATATTCTCGATATGGTCTGTTTCCAGGGAATTTAGGTGTCCTTTGTATTTCGACGCTTTCCATGATCTTTGTGGCAAATTCCAGTAATTCCTTTTCGTCCTGCCGATCCGGGCGTCCGGTTCCAAATTGGTGCATCAGAGAATGTTCTGCAACAGCCTCCATGCCTGCGATACACACAAAACCCGATGCCTCCAGAACATCTTGTAACTCCAATAAAGTATCGTCAATCGCACGGTTTCCAAACACCGCAACAAGAATTGCCTTCGTACCGTTTCCCCTTACATTACGGAACATATCCGTAACGACCGAAGGAATACGTCCGCCGTAGGACGGCACAGCAACCAAACACAAGTCTCCTTTTTCAAAGTTCACATTCCTGAGTTTATTCGTTTCTTTGATTAGGTCGATTTCGTCAGCGTCCAGTTTTGTCCCTTTCGCAACAATATCTGCTACTTTCTTTGTGCCACCGGTTGGACTAAAAAATATGTTATAAAATTTCATAATCTTCTCCTACTGATTCCTATTTATCCGATTAGACAAACTTGAGTTTAATGTTTCCATGCCATTATAAATTCCGTCTCTCCCGTATTGTCATCTACATTTTCAGATTGAATGTTAAATTTTTCCCGTAAATAAAATTTAATTGCTTTCTCATTTTTTCGATAAACACTTAATCTTAGTGTAGATTTGACTTCCTTCGCACAATCCAACAGTTGTTTGCCAATTCCTTTTGATTGAGCTTCTTCTTTCACGAAAATACCTTCAATATAGTTATCGTCCAATCCTATGAATCCGTCTATCTGCTTTGCACAATCATCCTCATACACATATATTTCTGCAAGAGGAAGCATTTCTTTTACCACATCAAAGTTGTTTTTCCAGTAATCAGGAGATATAAAACCATGTGCCTGAATATTCGTATTTAACCATATTTGCATCACTGCATCTATATCACTGTCAACATATTTCCTAATCATTTCATCATCTCCGTAAATTACAGACTTATCCAGTTAAGAAAACTGGAATTTATTTTAATATCCATGGTCAACATGTTGCCATTGTCCGCCGTTTGTTCTAACTAAAATCCACTTCCAATCATTGTATGTACTATTTGGATTCAGAGAACCAGCTTCTCCAGATGAATCAACATCGAATGAAGATAGCAAAACAATGACTTCATCTGCATTGTTCCTATCTGCCCAATCTTGATGGTCTTTAGAGCTGTCATCCCCTGCATAATAAATTTCTGTAAGAGTACATCCATTCCAGTTGCTCTTAAACTCTTTTTTTATGGTGTCAATAGCAGCTGCAATGTCCTCTTCAGAATATATTTCAGATTCTACATTATGCGTATTTACTTCATTAACATTTCCGCCACAAGCACTCAAACTAAATACAAGCAGAATACATAGCATTGCACATACAATCTTTTTCATAATTCACACTACCTCCATCAATTCAAGTTTGTCATAATCATTCTATCATACCGTTATGAATAAATCATCTCATGCAAAACAATTTCTTCTGCCCGGTTGTGAATGTTATTGCAACGCTGCACCCATTCCATTTGATGGGTACGCTTCAATT
>OGMZ01000356.1_pt1 | contig 25343 bp, 25 predicted proteins | sample 1573361 | NCBI WGS metagenome assembly OGMZ01 (sample SAMEA2581995, study PRJEB24529) | metagenome | biome: Human gut stool | place: China | collected 2011
CCGCAGACATACAGGATATAATCCCCGTGCACTTCCATACCGTTCTCATCCACGGCAATGCACTGATCCATTTTATTTTCTTTTTAACTTCATGCTTATTATCTTATTCACTATATATTTATCAAAATTTCTATCTGCTACCAACTCTTCATAATATGGATCTACAATAAATTTGTATTTGCACCAGTTATATAATTCTTCATCTGAATATTCCTTGCCATACGCACTATTTGCAGCCGCCATCACCCCATTTACACTCTGCAACATTCGTTTATCACATCCATGATAATCACATATTTGTCGTAATAAAATATTTGGATTCGTATATGTATACCGTGGCATTTCAAATTTTTTCTCCGATATGTAAAGTAAAACCATACTGTTTTCTAAATCAATACTTTGAAAATCAAATCCATATAAAGTTACTATTTCATGAATTGCCTCATATCCCATTGCTCCATAAATTCTAAGTAATGGACTTTTCTCAGAATAAAAACTCTTTATCAAGTCATCATCTTGAAATACAAAAGCTATATACTTATCATTTGTTACAGCCTCTAGTACAACATCCAAAAAAGGCAAGATTCTATGTCTATATCCTCCGGTAATACTATCTATCAGAGTTTCTATGCTTCCCCCATTTCTTTCCATTTCATTACATAATTCCATTTTTGATGGACAAGAAATCATTTTATACAAAACAATTTCATATGGACCAATTCTAAATAATTCTTTTTTAATGGATAGATTTTGAAAAAATTTCATTCTATCCTCATTATAAGAAAACCAATTTACTGTATAGGTATTACGACTTGTAAAAAAACTCCACCACTCTGAAGTGTCTCTCTTAACGAAATAACTATAACCACTAGGTAAAACCCGTTCCAAAGCATAAAAACATGCCATTATAGAAGTATTTGCTCTCCTAGCTATTAACTCCACTAATTTATCGAAAGGTATATCCCTATTGTTTTCAATTTCGCTAAGAAGCCATTCTTGTGGCATCAAAAAATCAGATGCAAAAATATTTGCTTCTAACTCTTGCGTATCTAACAATCGCTTTCCACCGACTTTAACATAATTGTCTTCAAAATTACATTTAATATCACCATTATGCCATGGAATAAAAATATGTCCCAACTCATGTGCAAGCGTAAAATTTCTTCTCTGTACATAATATGTCATTTCCGGATTAATCACAATTTTCAGATTATCTCCTAACTCGGAATAAGCCTCTATTCCATATTGATTTCTTTTCTCAACAATTTCGATATTAAGTGAGTGAATTACCTCTTCCATATTTATTGGTGGTGTTAATCCTAACTGTCGAATTTTTCTTTTTGCCAAATTATGAACTGAATCAAGTCTATTCATTATTGCCATTTTTTAGTTTTGCTATAGCTTCGGCATCAAATGATCGAGCAGCAATCCTTTGCTCATCATTCATTCCCTGATAATCCTCAAAACTAATTCCTTCCATTCTGCATCTTAAAATATCCCTAAATATTGTATCACTACTGCTCGCCCATGCTGTATACTCACTAGGCGTTAGTCCCAAATATTCTCTTAATGTAACATTTATATCATGTGTATGCCAATATTCTATGTATTCATCTAATTCCAAAAGATCGGCCTCTCCATTTAAACACTTTTGAACGAATGATTTCTCATACATCGATTCTTCTTCCTTTCACTGCATCTTTAATATAGCCTCCTTGCGCATCTAACACCATAATGTGCCATCCACGCTTATTAAACACTTCTATTTCACCATGAAATTCATCCCAAGAATAATATTTATCTCCACATTTATAAACTTGTCGCCCATTATAAATATGATGCTTAATCATTCCATCCAGATAACATGGCTTGGGCTTTGGTACATAAGGCATTTTCTCTCTCCTTTCATAATTTGCCTCTTATTCGCGCTCTATAAACCATAATGGTAGTCAAAAAGCCCCAATAATATGACATAATCATACTCAAAAAGTCAAGCTTCAACAATAGACAGGACAAATCCACGATTGCCAAAGCTTTCCATAAAGATTACTTATAACAACTCGTCACGTCCCTCTTTTTTTAATTGATCAACAATCAATTTTACATCCTGTGCCCGATTCTTATCACATACCAGAATAGCATCGTCCGTCTCGACAATAATCAAATTTTCAACTCCGACTGTAGTAATCAAACGTTTTTTCGAGTAGGTTATACAATTATTCGTATCAATTGCCAGATGATTTCCAGCTACAATATTTCCATTGTCATCCGTATCATGAAGCACCCCAAGGTTGTCCCAGCTTCCGACATCACTCCATCCCATATCAGCAGAAATAACTTTCACAATATCACTCTTTTCCATGATTCCATAATCAATAGAAATACTTGGAATAACAGGATAAATTTCATTGATTGCTTCCATCTCTGAGTCAGTTCCCATTGCATCCCCAATTTTCACCAGACACGCATACACCTCTGGAAGGAATTTTCTAAACTGCTCCAAAATAACCGATGCCTTCCATACAAACATACCACTGTTCCATGCATATTCTCCACTTGCAACATACTTCTCCGCTGTCGCAAGATCCGGCTTTTCCTTAAATTCGATTACCTTTTTTGCAATCCCTTCTTCTGATTTGTCAAACCGAATATATCCATATCCGGTGCAAGGATAAGTCGGTTTGATTCCCATCGTAACAAGAGATCCACCCTCAGCAACCTCAATTGCCTCTTTCAGTGTCTGCGTAAACGCTTCCTGCTTCTGAATATAGTGATCCGAAGGGAAAATGCACATAACACCATCCCCATATTTCTTGATAATCTCAAAAGCTGCATATCCAATACATGCTGCAGTATTTCTAGCCGCTGGTTCTCTCAAAATATGATCATTTTTTACACGTCCATCTGTAACAACTTCCATTTTCGAAGCCTGCGTTACATTCGTCACAATAAAAATATCCGATTTATCACAAACTGTTGCAACACGATCAATGGTTTCATTGATCATCAGATCTTTTCCACTTAAATTTAAAAGCTGCTTTGGCTCCGCCTGTCTTGATAACGGCCAGAAACGTGTTCCGCCACCGCCTGCCATAATCACTCCAAATGTTCTCATTTATCATTTCCCTCCCTAAATCTGATAAATTTTAAATACTTTTTGTTCTCCAATAATCCAATGTTTCACGAATTGTCTGTTCCAATGAAATCTCCGGTTTCCATCCGGTTGCTTCATATACCTTCGTTGTATCAGCCTCTATAATCGGCACATCTACCGGACGCAACCTTTCTGGATCAACCTCCACTCTAATTTCAACTGACGAATGATCCAGAATACATTTTAAAATATCCTCTATTGCAATCGCATGCCCGCTTCCAATATTATACGTCTCTCCGGCACATCCCGATTTCATAAGAAGTGCATAGGCACGAACCACATCCCGCACATCGGTAAAATCACGTTTTGCACTCAGATTTCCCACCTTCATAACGGGTTCTCTATTGCCCGCCTCAATCTCTGCTACCTGCTTGCAAAAATCTGCGACAACAAAAAGCGGCAACTGATTCGGTCCAATATGATTAAATGCACGAACCATCATAACATCCAGACCATATGCATCTGCATAAATTTTAGCAAGCATATTCTGACAGACTTTCGTTGCTGCATAAATATTTCCCGGACGTGGCACATTGCCTTCCTTAATCGGTGTCTCACCCGGTAAAATATGTCCATATTCTTCTCCTGAACCAATAAACAAAACGCGAGGCTTATCTTCTAACTCTCGGAGGGCTTCTAGGATATTCACTCCACCCTTCACATTTACATCAACGGTAAGAGCTGGATTCTTCCATGATACAGAAACAGAACTCTGCGCCGCTAAATGATAAATATAATCTGGACGAATCTCTCGAAACAATGCAACAATCGATTCCTTTTGTAAAATATCCAGATCATACACCTGAATGCTGTTCATATCGACACCATCTACTTTGATCTGCTCCCTCGGCATCTTGGTCACTACAACATCCTGCCCCAAGTCATTCTTTAAATGTCTCACCAGATACGCGCCGACAAAGCCAGCTCCACCTATAATTAAAGACTTCATTTTTTCTCCTTTAGCCGAAAAGGGATATTTCATCTCTGAAATATCCCTTGCTTTCTATCATATAATCTTATTCTATTCCTTCAACATCTTCTCTGTCTTAGCAATCTTAAGATCATGTTCAGCCATAATTCTTACAAGGTCTTCATAGCTTGTCTTCTGTGGATTCCATCCCAGTTTCGTCTTTGCCTTTGTAGGATCTCCCCAGAGATCAACGACATCTGTAGGGCGATAGAAATCCGGGCTGACAGCGACAACCACTTTCCCAGTTGCCTTATCAATTCCCTTCTCATCGATGCCCTGACCCTGCCACTCAATATCAATCCCGACATGCTTGAATGCAAGTGTAGCAAATTCACGAACCGTATGCTGAACACCAGTTGCAATTACATAATCATCCGGCTCATCCTGCTGAAGGATCAACCACATACACTCTACATAATCCTTTGCATATCCCCAATCGCGCTTGGAATCAAGATTGCCAAGATATAAACACTCCTGAAGTCCCTGGGAAATACGTGCTGCTGCCAGTGTGATTTTTCTTGTAACAAAAGTCTCCCCACGACGCTCCGACTCATGGTTAAAAAGAATACCATTTGCGGCAAACTGACCATACGCATCACGATACTCTCTCATCATCCAGAAACCATACTGCTTTGCAACAGCGTATGGGCTGAATGGATGGAACGGAGTGTTCTCGTTCTGTGGTACTTCCTCCACCTGTCCGTACAGTTCAGACGTCGAAGCCTGATAAATGCGCGTCTTCTTATCAAGTCCAAGCTGATGAACCGCATCCAGAATACGAAGGACACCAAGTGCATCCACATCTCCTGTATAAATCGGCACATCAAAGGAATTTCCTACATGTGACTGTGCCGCAAGATTGTAAATCTCATCCGGCTGCACTTCATTGATAATGCGGACAATGCTATTTCCGTCTGAAAGATCTCCGTCATGAATCTTAATCTTATTCGCTGCAAGCAAATGATCAATTCTCTGTGTATTCGAGATGGAAATACGCCGGGTAATTCCATGTACCTCATATCCCTTCTCTAAAAGGAACTCTGCTAAATAACTTCCATCCTGACCGGTAATACCGGTAATCAATGCTTTTTTCATATTATTTTCTCCTCGTAAAATTAAACCATTTCATTTTATATAGAACTTATCATAGTATAACATAATTGCCAAATATAAGAAAGTATCACTTCTATGCTCAAAACATTCTTAAATCATATCCGTATTCTTTATTTCCATCGCTTTATATTATAACTTTTAGTGCATACCGCATCAACAGTAATCCCTATCTGTTCAATCTGCTCCTTATACCGTTCTATATCTTCATCTCTCCCCTCTAATTCAGGAGAAACTAAACACAATTTATATCCCAATGTTTTCAATTCATCTGCTTCTTTTTTTCCTATCGGAATTTTACTAAAACAATCCACCCAAATCCAATCAACTTTTCCCGCCATATTTCTTGGCGTATCAAGACCTTCCACTTCTGAAACACGCAAAGCAATGTTCTTTTCCCCTTGCTGACTTAATAACCAAATCATCGGGAATGATGAATCTAAAAAGAAATAAGATTTCACATCATACTTTGGAAGCATTTCGAGTATTTTTAATTCAATCCTTTCACTTTTCACATTAAGAATCATTGTTCCATGATGATAATTTTTTAAATATTCTTCAAAATCTTCCCCCGGTTCAAACGGATTGTGTTGAATATATATACGTCCATTCAAATCATCCCTCAAATCCAATTCGACGCCATACTGCGTAGGCAATTTTTTTAATTCCTCAACTGTATTAATTCTATGTGCTATAAATTCCATATCCCTACTTCCTCCCATTTCTACTTAATCCCAGATTTTTTCAGTTTCGCACTAAAATCTAGAGTTCTTTTTATAAATTTCCATTTTGCTTTCAAGCTTCCATTGTTCCAATGGGATTCTCCGTGTAATCTTTTTGGAAAGACTACATCAAACCTCTCAATTTTCAATCCAGCTTTCTGTGCCATATATAATACATACAAATCAAGTGCAAAATCCTTTGGTGGATTCTGCCAGCTTTCAAAAAATTCTCTGCTAAATACATTGGGCTGAGCATTTACATCATATAATTTAACCCCCATATATACTGTCTCAAACAAACTCATTCCACTTGTGAAAAATTGATCAATTGCCGGCCGACCTTTTCTATTTCCTTTTACATATAAGTTCTTATCATTTCCATTCTTTTCAATAATCTCTAATGCCTTTATCAAATCTGCTGGATCTGTCTGCATATCCGCATGTGTCCAACCAATAAAATCTCCTATACAAACTTTTAATCCTTGTATAATTCCATAACCATATCCTTGGTTTACCTCAACCTTCGTTGTTCTTGCAAAACAATAATTTGGAAGTAATTTTTCCAATACTTGAGCAGAATTATCCGTAGATCCATTGTCCACTAAAACAACTTCCACATCTGTTCTCTTAATAACTTCAGAAAAGCGTTCTAAAATCAACGGAATATTTTCTGCCTCATTATAGCATGGTACAACGATTGATAATTTCATCTTTTAATCCTCTTTCCTAAACACAAAAAATTTTTGACCTAAAAAGTTAATGATTGTGCTCGTTCCAGTTGCGCATAAAAAAGCAAATATCGTACTTGGAAACAACCATAATACAAACCTATTTACACCAGTATTAGCCAATGCAGAACAAGCATATAAAATTACATATTTTAAAATTTCAGCCATTTTAAAGTTCTTACTTTCAAATGTCCAAAGTTTATTAATTACAAACCCAACTGCTGCTCCTACTATATACGAAATTGCTTTTGCAACGGAAAAATCTATGTATCTCTTAAAAATTGCGTATAACACAGCATCTACAATAACGGCACTTCCACCACCAACTAAGAATTTTAAAATTTCTTTCATTTGAAACTTACTTTTCATCCATTTGATCATTGATATACTCCATTACTTTTTCTCTCATCACATCTGTATCCGCTAACGTAAACAAAATTGCATGCATTCCCGCTCTTACTGCCCCATCTATATCCTTGCACTTACTATCACCAAGCATCAAGATTTCATTTTCATCACATTGTAATTTTTCTTTTATACGATTAAATGCTCGCAAAGAAGGCTTTTCCTCCCCTACTTCTTCGCTTGTAACAATTGCATCTATATAACTTTCTATACCTAATATTTTTATTTTTCTATGTTGAATATGAGCTGTAAGATCTGTAAGAATTCCTATCAAAATACTGTTTTGCTTCAACCACTTCATCAAACTTATTACATACGGAAACGGTTTCATTTGTTCAAGCATCGTATTCCAATAAACGTCATATAGCTCTAAAGCCCCATCTACAGGATTACACTTAATCTTCTCAAGAAATATTTGCATATATAACATTCGATTATGCGCTGCACCCGTATTTCCTAACAAACTTTTCACTTCTTTCCGAGCACTATTAAAACACATTTCAAATTCTTCTTTTCCTATTTTGTATTGATTGCAGGCATAATCCTGCAGTCGATACATTGCCACACTGTGGCATTCATCATAGTTATAAACTGTATTATCAAGATCAAAAACTACTGCTTTTATCATTTATGATACTCCTCGCATTTTATTACTGATCAAAAGTAGCAAAAATAATATAATTACTCCATCTTTGGCATTTATATTATCATCCAAATTCTCACATATAATCTCGTCCAATTGTGGAATTACTCTCTCTGCTATACTTTCAATTGGTAATGAAATTTCTTCCAAATTATCCGCATCTAAAATTACGTATTGATTTTTCAAATCTTCTGAATAATCATAGTTTACTGTAATTCCATATGCACGCAATTCATCCACCAATGATTCTATGTCAACTGCAGCGCTCAACATTAGTCGAACACTGATCCTTACATTATAATTTTCCACCATACAATCCACAAGATTCTTATCATAATATTTTACAACTAAATCTGCATATTGCTTTTGTGGATAAATAAATTTCGAAGCATCTGGCATTCGCTCCTCAATTGATTTCAGTACTGCCTCCTTCGAATGTCCTCTTTTGGAAGTATCCCTTTGAATTTTCCAATATCGACGCAAAGTTTCATCCGAATCCATATATATCTTTAAATCCAAATTTTTTCTTGTCTGTGGTAAATACAAAGCATGTAATCCACACAAAACTACAAATTTTTTTGAAGAAAATCGCTTCGGTCTTGTAAACTTTCCAGTACTATGATCATAATCTACTCGTCTGACCGCACTCCCAGAACGAAGTTCCGACAAATCTTTCGCCTGACGATACAAATAATTTGCCTTCGGATTTAATGCTGTATATTCATCCCAGAAACGATTTCCCCGTTCCCATTTATGATCTCCATCTCCCTCAATATATAAAAGATTTGATACCCCCAATCCCTTTTCAACAATATCTATAAACGTTGATTTTCCAGCACCACTATCTCCCGCAATTCCAATTGTAAAGGGAATATTCTTCCTCTTATAAAAATTATTACTTGCAACTCCCAAATAATACATAGAAATAATCAAATAAATCAACATGCCTGATAATATCGTAAAAATACCGTTTGCAATAATAGAATTATCACATTTAAGGCATGCAAAACTTTTCTTTCCTATATATAAATCTACCATTCCACGATTATGTAAGAATATAAAATACAACAAATATATTCCATTCAAGCCTACATAAACTGCAATGTTCTTATACTTTTCTTGATTGATAAACGCAAAAAAAAGAGCAAAAAACGGAATAATCCAAACATACCACCCTGGCATAGGTGGACAAAAAGCTAAGAAAACTGCAAAAACAATTCCACAAAAATTTAAAAACAATTCGCGATTCATATAATTGATTTTGAACGCAAGAAGATATATAAATAAAACGGCAATAATAGGGATATACATTTGAACTGTACCAAAGTCAAACGCAACCTTTGTCAAAACGCTTTGTTCAGCATTGAATAATACAATAAACTTAAACCCTTCTGACCAAACGGGTAACACACCTGCAATTACCCCTATGATCACTCCTGCTGTATAACCTAACGCACATTTTAAGCTATCTCGTTTCTGTATATAGAAGAAAATAATAGGTAAAACCGCCAAAATATGAAATTTACATAAAAGTGCTACTACCGTAAATATTACTGCAAATAAATATCGAAGTTTTCTTTCCTTTTTTGACATCAAAAACGAAAGTGCAATTACCAAAAAGACCATAGGTATCAGATCCAATTGTCCATGCATATAAACAGAATAAATCACAATCGGAGAAGCATAATAAAAAACAGCAATATACCGCCTCTTATCCGGTCGAAAACCAATTAGTACTTTTAAACCTATAAAATCCAGAACAAAACTTGGTAACTTAAACAATACATTCGTCAAAAACAAATTTGTTATTCCAAACAGTTTGATAAAAAACATCCCTGTACTTTCTATCAAAAGCATCATTAGCGGATAAGGAAATGCATTCATTTTTCCATGTGCAAAAAATCTTTGATATACATTTCCTCCATTCATAACAAAATCAGACACAAATGGTTCAAATAATTTATTCTGGTAATCCGATGAACATATCCCCATCAAAATAATTTTTATTATCATGATTCCAGCAATAAACGCATAATATTTCGAATGTGCTTTTTCTTCTTTTTCATTCGTCTTCATCATTAATCTAATTCTCCGGAATAAAAGCCTTACTATCTGTATATTCTTTCCAATATTTTATCGTTGCTTGATACTCCTCATAATCCTTCGGAGTCCCCCATCCAATGTATCTTTCAATTTCAAATACGCGCGCATCCATTCCTAACTCCAAACAATGCTTCATTACCTGATCCACATAAAACTCATTATTCACCCGATCATTTTCTGCAATCATTTTCTCTGCTGCTTTTACAAAATCAGATCCATGTTTAAACCAAAAAGTGGCAACAATAGCATGATCTTCCATCGGAGTATTAGATATCGCTTTCTTTATCGAAATGCCTGAAATTTTACAATTTTCTTCATTATCAACAATCATCCATCCATATGCATCCGGCTTGGCGAGAACAGCTTGGTTATGTCTATATGTAAAAGCCAAAACATCACATTCTTTTGTCATGGATTCAAATTTTTCCTGATTAATCACCATACCATTGTCACATCCTGCTATAAGAAGTTCCTCATCATTATCAATCGCATCCTTTGCAAGTAAACAGGTACAAGCCTGCCCCTCTGTCAACTTATCTATTGTTATGAAATTTGCTTTTGGAAAATGCTCTCTTATTACTGATTCCACCCCATTCGTTTTATGAAATGTTCTATCGATATAAGTTACATTACTTCCATCCACACGCACACCTGGTAGGTCCATTGTTGCACATACGACCATTGGATATTCTTTTCCTGTTCTTCGATCAATTGTCGGAATTGCAGGTTTACTAATTTTATACCCCTCATCAGCAAATCTTTGCCCAGCTCCCGCCATTGGAATAATTATATTCATTGTTAAAACCTCCTCGTACATTCGGTCCAAAATAAATAGTCTGCCATATCTTCTGGTGTACCCCATTGGCAAAACTTTTCTACATTTGTTGGAACCCATACTTTTTTACCATCCCTAACCATATAGTTATACGGTAAACTCGCATAAAATTCTCCATTTAAAGTTTCATTTGCATCAACAAGTGCCTGACAATATTTTTTCATGATTATGCCATTTTTGAAATAATATACTCCAGGTGAATGTTTCGCCTTTGTTTTATCTTTTTCAAACGAATACTTTTCACGAATTTCAATCAAATTATCCTCTTTATCAGTAAGACATGATGCATAATAATTTTTTTCAATTAACAAATGCGGATGAAATCCTGTATAACAAGGAACTGCCCCATCACATCCACGTTCTCTCACATCTGAAACAAACTTCTCATAATCCCATGTCATATAAAAATCACAATAATTAATAATGCAAGGACTTTTATCATCTATTTTTTCTGATGCTCGAAGTACATCATAAACTGGTCCCTTTTTTATCCAATCTTTAATTGCATATATATCAGCCGATGGTGCAATAGCCATTAAACGTTCTTTCATATTTGGTATGGAATCCAAATGTTCCTGCCTACATACAAACAGAATATCTTCTTCCTTCGGATACATACCTTCAATAATCCACTGAATAATTGGTTTTCCTTGTACCTTAATAAATGGCTTTAATTCTTTATACCCAGCCGCTACAAATCTAGAACCATATCCAGTCATTGGAATAATAATTTTCATAACTGGTCTCCTTTATTTCATACTTTTTCTATATTTTTCTGCATCCCAATTTAACAAGAAATTTTCTTCCTGTTCGTCCAAAAACTCACACTCTATTCCTCGATTAAATTTCATCACTTGCGCACTAAAACTCAAAACACTCTGAATCTCTAATGCTTTACGCACAGATTCTGCATGGATATACAACTTTTCCTTATAAACAACCACAACAGGATAACCATAATTCTCTACAAAATCATCAAATTCGATTCGTGATATTTCATCTGTTTGATAGATCATCTTTCCAAGGAATACAACGCAATCCGGGCAAAAATAATGATGCCATGTTCCATGCAAATCATGATAACTATCCAAAACATTATGATCTGTAACTAGCCACGTAATTCCATCTGGATATAAACTATTTATTTTTATTATGTCATGATATGCCTGCATATCTATCTGTAAATAACCTTCTATTCTTCGAGTAACATCTTCTGTAAGTGCTATAACTTCATCTGCCGTATCTGCACTTGCTAAAAAGCCATGATTCATCAAAAATACATATTTCGGATCTTCTTGATATATCAACTTATATTTTTTATATTCTGTAAAATATGCTTTTGCTAATTCTACTCCAGGGGTTGCATAAGGAACAATTAATGCATCAGGAAATAGTTTTTTTAAAATATCTTTTCCATTTTTTCTACATGTTAATGCATTCACCACAATTGGATGTGTATGTAAAGAATATTTACCAGATATAGAATGCAAAAATGTCTCAATAGACGGTCTTGCACCTTCTATAAACGCTTCTTCCAATATTTTTTTTGATTTTTCATCCGTTATGGTACTGAAATCTTCACAATTTAAAAAAGCCTCTTTAATTATTTTTGGATTTACTATTGCATATCCTTCTTGTTCTGTCACATCTGCCAATTGATAACCAGATGCTTTTATAGCCATCTTTTCATCGGATAATTTGTATGCAGAATTTCCGCCACCCGCCTGTACAAGATCTTCTCGCATTCCTGCGTATTTTGACATTTTTACAAACTCTTTCATTTTTTCTTTTAGACAATTAGAACGATAATTGTTTCATGCTCCTTTCATAGATATTTAGTTCTATTCAAATATATAATAATTGTTTATTTCACAGTTATTTCAAAATCTTGATATCCACTATTTTGAGTATAAAACCAAGACACTCCTTCCTGTAGCAATGAAATTCTCACCACATAATTGCCTTTCTGTTCAGGATATGATATATATATTTCCCGTTCTACCCCTTCTCCTGGTTGAACATCGCTCAAAAGATTATATCTATCTCCATCTTGAATCATTTCGCCATTTTGGAAAATTTGATAAGACAATTTGACAGCTCCTCTTCCCTCTGCATCTCCTATATGGCTCCATGTTTGATTACCATTATTTTTTATACTAACCTTTGCTATTGCATATGCTTTTACCAATTTTTCTGGGATTTTAGCATATTTATCATAATCATATGATACAACCTCGAAGTCACAATTATAGTTTTCTATATTCTGAACATTTTCAGTGACTTCTGCAGGCGTATACATATAATTATTTATTTTTAAAATATTCCCTCCCCATTTACTCAGATATTCATATGACATCAAAAGTGAAAACGCTAGAAAAACTGCCAAAGTCACTTGTACTCGTTGAGTAATGTTTATTTCTCGATTTCTAAATTCATTGTTTTGATACTCTTTAATAATTACACTCTGTTTATTATATTGTAAAACCATAAGAGGAAGGAAAAAATATAAAATTGAAATTCCCTTCAAATAGCCTGTCCAATGACATAATACAGTATCTCCAAAAGATGACACCAAAACAATATAAGGTATTAACCCCCAATATATACAATTTATTTTTCCAGCTTTAATAGCTGCAGCCAAACTCCAAATCACAATAATAAAATAAAACAATAGGCCAATCACTTGTACATAATTATTGCTGGAAAAGGCTCCAACTAAATTTTGAATCCAACCAACCATATATATATTTGTAATACCTTTTGCCTGTTTATATGGCATTATTCCAAAATTCCATGACACATAAAAATACCATACAACAAATAGAATTCCTGGCATTGCAATTGTAACAAAGTTTCTAAAATATATTTTCTTTCTTTTTATAAATGGTAACTTGTCCATTTTATTCAAAAGAAATAGAACAAACACACAAAACGCTACTAATACATATCCTTCTCTAGATAAACAAGTTGCCGACATAAATATTGAATATAGCATATATTTCTTTTCCAGCAAGTAAATAAATGCGATAATAAACAGTGCATCTGCTGCTGCATCTGGCAATCCACATCTAATAGTAATCATAACACCACATGATAGCACCCATGGAACAGCCCAAACAAACGCTCTATTAATCCTTTTTAAATATTTTATTGCAATGAAAAATCCACTCAACACAATAATTAAATGGACAATTGTATAAAGAAGTACCGATACCTGTTTTCTAAAAAGACATACTGAAACCAATTTAGCAATTAAAGGTAACCCAATTCTTTGCCATCTATATGACGGAGCGTCAACATAATTTGAATACCCCTTCGTTCCTAATAGATCATTCGAAATATAATAATAAAACTGTCCATCCCATCCACAACCATCATTCATTTGATATAATGGTTCTATTTTATTATATTGTGCTAATTGTTCTGGCATACCAAACATTTTTGCAGGTAAAACAAGCCAATTATAATTTCCTCCCAACGACGCACCAACAAATGTACCTATATTGCATATTATGTATATTCCAACTATCGCAGTAATAATATAAGGAACCCATTTACTTGATTTCAATTTTTCTTTCATCCAACTCATTCTCCCATTTTATTATACATTTACCGTTTTCTACAATCTGTAGCATTGCGTGAACTTTTCTCGCTGCACATTTCTACATTTTACCAAAATCACATATCACATATGTAAATACAATATGTCAAACAAAAACTATTCTTCCAACCAAATTTTCTATAATAAACACGTCAACTTTTTAATTACATTATCCCAATTGATATCTTTAACTATTTCATAACCACTCCGTCCCATATCAATGCTTTTTTTCTTATCAAACCAAATCTTGTTTATGGAATTTGCAAGCGACTCTGCATTTGGTTCAACAACATATCCGCTATGACCATCTTCAACAAACTCAAGTACCCCTCCGGAATCATTGCATGTAATCACAGGCTTTTCAGATAAAAATGCTTCCAAGGTTATATACCCATAATCTTCATCTACCGGTGCAAAATATACCGCTCTAGAATTTGCATATAGATCTATCAATTCACCATCTGGAACAAAGCCTAAAAATTCTACTCTATCTTCAACTTTTAACTTTCTTGCCAAAGATATTAGATTTTCCATCTCTGGTCCTTTCCCCGCAATTTTCAATTTAACATTTTTATCGCAATGAACCAATGACTCAATAAGTAAATCGTTTCTCTTTAATTTATCTAATCGCCCAACCGAACAAATATAATCTCCGGAATCACCGGTTTTATATTTTCCATACATTGGTGGTGGTTGATACAATGGCTCAGAATCTATTCCATTATACCGTTTCAATCGATTTGAGACATTTTTTGAAATCGTATATACTGATTTTGCCTCCTGAATGGTAATCTTATCATAGTCCGAAACTCTTTCACGAATCTGTTTTCCATTTATATCATTTCCCACTCCATATTGACTATCATATAAATCATAGACCTGTCGGTATTGTTGAATCATCCAAATGACTTTATTATCGTGTATTGCACCATACGAAGGAAATTTTGTTCCTATCACTAAGTCGATCTTTTGTCCATTAGATTCACTTAAATCCAGCAACCGCCATGCAAGCATATTGTCATATAAAGAATTTTCTGGATACCATTTAAATGGTAATGCAATGATTTCTGCTTCAAACCCTCTACTAATTAAATTCGCTTTTAATGAATTCACCATTAATTCTGCTCCACCTGTTACAAACGGAACTTGTGCATGCAAAATAGCTATTTTCTTTTTCATTTATTTATTCGCATCATAATCAGGATATCGATTATCACGCATTTCCTTTCTACAAATATCGAAGACTATATAACTGTTTTAATTAAATTATGGAAATAATTTATCCACCAAATAATTTATATAATGATCATTTTTAAATAATTGGAGTTCCATAATTTTATCTAGGAGTTCTTCCATATTGTCATCTTTATAATTTCCGGTAACTATATTTTCAAAAAATTTAACATATTCATCTGCATTATGTTCCAAACTATAATGTTTTCTTGCATATGAAACAATCTGTTTTCCTTTTTCTTCTAACATTCCGTTTTTCGTCAAAGCAAGAATATGTCCAACAATATCATCAATTTCATTTTCATCATATCGTACTTTAAACACAATATCATCCGGATATTCTTGAAACGCACCAATATCGGTAACCAGCACAGGTTTTCCCATTCCTAGCAGTCTGTGAAGACTAGCCGATGTCTCCCCTTGTGTAGGATATCTCAAATTAAATGCTATATCGCAAGCAGACATATAAGTATCGAATACATCAATTGAAGTAAATCCCGTTATAACAACTTCGTCTACCAAATCATACTCTTTTATAATTTTTTTAATATCTATATCTCTAATCTCTCCGACGATACAAAACCTAAACTTAAGCTTTCTTTTTTTTAATTGATATAAGGCTTTTAAAATTGGCTCAATTCTTTTGTTTGGTGACAAATTTCCAAATGCACCGAAAACCAATACTTCTTTATCAATTCCTAATTGAAGTTTACTTTCTATTTTTTCTTTTTCAAAATCATCATAAAACCTAACCGTATGTAATGGAATAGTCTTAACTTTTTTATTCCAATTTTCTCCTTTAACTAGCTGTTTTGCAAAATCCGAATGTGTAATTATTGCTTGTGCTCTATCAACAAATTTCTTATTTACGGTATATTTCAGTGATTGTTTTTCCCATAGTGGTTCTGACCTTCCATCAAGAAAATTTCTTGCAGCTTCTTTTCCCTTTCTTCCATGACAATATTCCATTGTTGCTAAATATTTTTCATTGTCGTTCCTTACTATTGTTTCTTCTGCAAGATAATGATGTAACGCAACATCATGTAATTCTAGTATTCCCCCATACTTCATAAATGTTTCTGCAATTTTATAATGCAGTTTATAATTATTTCCCATATGAAACACAGCCAAATCATATTGTTTACGTATTTCGTCACTATCATACTGTTCAATTTTGTAAACATCTAAATTGTCATTAATCCATGAATTCTCTAATCTGTCCTCAGACGTAAAAATATCAACATCTGCTCTTTTGCATATGTATGGCAATAATTCTTCCGAGAAATCAGATATTCCAGACCTAGAAGGATTTAATGGCGAGAAAAAAGCAACTCTCATCCTTTACACTCCTTATCCTTATGCTTCACATTGTCATATTTATTATTCAAATACGTTCTCATTTCAAGTAGCATATCGTTTTGTTGTTGTATCATCATCTGCTGTTGTATCATAATGTCTTTCATGAGCAACATAGAATTATACATTTTCCCGTTATAAGTATTTTGACTATCTATCATAGGAATTACCAACCAACCAAATAATTTATAATAAAGCCTTCTAATTAGCTTTTTCATTCCTCTATTAATCTTAGCCGTTATTCCTCCTTTATAAGAAACCATCCCCAATTTATTTAAAAGTTTGGATTCATTCGCTTCTTCAATGTTTTTCAACAACTCACTATATTGCTTATCAACTTTTTCATCACCTATTGATATAACATTGGTTTGAAGCTCTGTTTCCCCCAAATTGTTATACGCTTCTAATCTCGTCTTCAGCTTTCTTAAAAATTTTTTTCTATCTGTCTCCATAAATTTTCCACTCTTATTTTTAAACTTTCTTTGCTTTCTCCAATAATTCGATGTCTCATAAACTATAAAATAGAAATCATCAGTTTCCCTATTGCATTTTTTGTACACAATACGGTAAGCTCGTTCAAATCATTTTCTGTACAATTCAAAACGATATCCCATATTTCGTCACTATTGTTTAGTTCCTTATTCCACTCTCCTCGTGTTCCAAAAATAGAAATAGAAACAGGTTCGTCCACAAGTTTCCTTAATAAAAGCCGAAGATTTGTCTTATTCGTATAAATACTTGCATTATTCTTGATATACAAATGTCCAATCTGAAGACCGTCTTCATACATAAATTCCTTCTTATCCGACCACCCATCCACAAATAGAACTCCATTTTCCCTTTGTATTGCTCTTACTACATGCTTGTCTTCTATCGCACAACTTGTATCAACCATCTTTTTTTTCTTTGCAGGGACTCCGGCATATACCGCATTGTCTTCTATTTCCGTTCCAGGAATCACAACTGCTCCCGCCGCAATTACAGCATTATCTCCAATCTTGCACGGTCCCAAAATGATACTTCCCGATGCCAGCCAGACACCCTTTCCTATTGTGATGTCACAATCCTGTTTCAGTTCTGCATCTCTCCTTGGAAGACCTTCTAAATACATATCATGACTTCCGGCCAAAATACTAACATTTGATCCCGCATACGTATAATCACCAATTGTGATATTTCCAGAATTGGTATTAAAAAAACACGCCTGCATTGCTGCCAATGGAGAAATATGCAATCTGTTCTTATCTCCCCAAATAGTCGGATGAATGCTTAATTGCAAATTCAGCTTACAAAGCCATTCCTGATTGCCTAAAATCTGTTCAAATGATTGTGGAATTCTTGACATTTCTATCAGTCTGCAATATTCTTTTATGCTCTCATTTTCTTGTGTAAGAAAATGTAATTTTTTTTCATACGCCTCAATAGTTTCTGAAAAATGTTGTTCAAGTTCTTCTATACTCTGTCCCAACTTGTCATTCTCCGCAATCTTAGCCTCAATCCGATTCATGTTTATCTCAAATTTATTTTTAGAGACACATGTTTCATTAATTTTATCTATCTTCTGATCATAGTCTTGAAACCTTGCAGGTATCGCTCGAAAAAAATCCAGAACCTGTAACCACTTTCCCAAAATAGGAACTTTATAAACTTTACGCACCTTTTCTCCTTTTATTCTATAATCCACTCATGTGGAACACTAACAATTCCTACCTCATTTAATTTATTCTTCACATTTATTGTGCATACTTCTCTCCAAAAATCATAATTAAACCCATCTGGCTTATGAAATGCCAAATCTATTGTATAATTCCCAGCTACCACTGGAAGATTATGAATTTTCAATTGAATTATACCACTACTTTTTAATTCTGTTGGCTCGGAATAATCAATTAATGTGTTGGAGCCATAAATATATGTCTGATCATCTCTATAAATTGCAATTCCAATAACTGCATCCTCTATTTTGCATATTGTTTTATATTCTATTATAATCAAGATTTCATCCGTATTATAAAACGAATCTTTTTCGCTTCCTATTGTATCTACAACACGAACCCTCTCCATGGTAGCTTCTTTACTTCCCCATCTTTTCTTATCTTCCTTTTTCTCTACCTGTATTTTTCGTTCTTTTACTTTTTCTTTCTGCGAACTATTACCTATTTTCTTTTCTTTTGATATTTCTTTTGTCTTTTGCTTCTTATTGTTTTCTCCAAGTTTTTCGCTCATATATTCCATATAATGTGGATCTACAATTCTTGGCTTTCCTTCTTCTTTTATAATTCCATCATGAATCCAGATGCTTCGATCGCATATTTGTTCTATTTGGCTCATCGTATGTGAAACAATTACTATAGTTGTTCCCTTGGCTTTTACCTCTCGCAATTTATTAAAACATTTTGCTTGAAATGCAGCATCTCCAACAGCCAATATTTCATCAATCAGCAATATATCCGCATCTACATTGATTGCAACAGAAAACGCAAGTCTCATATACATACCTGATGAATACGTACGTACTGGATTGTCAATAAATTCCTCCAGTTCCGAAAACTCTATAATATCATCTAATCTAGCATCTATCTCTTTTTTCGTCAGACCAAAAATAGATGCATTCGTATAAATGTTGTCCCGTCCACTCATATCTGGATGGAATCCTGCTCCTAATTCGATCAAACTGGAAATGCGTCCTCTCATTTCTATTGTACCGCTATCCGGATACATAATTTTTGTAAGCAATTTTAATGTTGTACTTTTTCCGCATCCATTATGGCCAATCAGTCCTATGGCTTCTCCCTTTTTCACCTCAAAACTAATGCCGTTCAGCACATTACGTTCCTCATATTTTCTCCGGCTGCGAAAAAGGGTTCTCTCCTTTAAAGTATGTCCTTTATCAAGATATACTTTGAATTTCTTTGTTATATTATTAACTTCTATCGCGTTATCTGGTTTCATTTATAATTCCTCTACAAAATGCTTCTGCAAACGTTCAAACACCAGCCACCCTATTACCAATGCAATTATTCCAATAACTATAGCAGACAATAAATTTTTCAGTTCAGGTACTTTTCCATAATACAATATATCTCTATAAGCAACTATTACATATGTCATAGGGTTTAAAGAAAATACCCATCTGTACTGTTCTGGCACATAATCCATGGAATACATAATTGGTGTCAAGAACTGCCACGCCATCGTGATAATCCCTAAAACATATTCCAAATCTCTTAAATATACAGTAAGAACACACATAATCATAGTCAAACCAAGCGCCAATATATATTCAACCACCATAACAACAGGTAGACATAAAATTGCCAGCAGATTTAACCTATATCCAGCAAAAATCAGGACTACGAAAATAACGATAAAGCTAAGCAACATATTAATAAATTGACCTGTTACATAGGAAATCGGCAGTACCTCTCGCGGAAAATAAATCTTTTTTACCATATCCTGCTGCGTCATAATACAGCTAGCTCCGCCCGAAAGTGATGTGCTAAAGAAAATCCATGGGATTAGTGCTACAAACAAAAATAAGTAGTAATCCTTAATCCCCATTCGCATGATTATAGAAAATACCATGGTATATACAGCCAACTGAAAAAGAGGATTTAAAAAAGTCCATAAAAACCCCAGCGCAGATCCTTTATATCGTCCCTTCAAATCTCTTTTCACCAAAGAGACTATCATTTCTCTATATGCATATATTTCTTTTAATCTACTAACCATTCCTAATAATTCCTTTATTTACAACTTCTGGTAAACATTCATCAATTGTTCTGCTGATTTTTGCCATGTGAATTTATCAGCTCTTTTCTTTCCTTTTAAGCCCAATGTTTCTCTATAAACTGGCTCATTCATCATTTTTTCCATAGCTTCGCAAATCTCATCTACATTCTCTGGATCAACCAATATTCCAGCATCACCTACTACTTCTGGAAGCGATGATGTTTTAGAAGTGATAACAGGTGTTCCACACGCCATTGCCTCTAACGGGGGCATTCCAAAGCCTTCATAAAGCGATGGAAATACAAACGCCATTGCGCCACTCATAAGTAAAGGACTATCCTTTTGATCTACATACCCAGTAAAAACCACCTGTTCTTTCAAGTGACATGTATCTATCATTTGAAAGATATCATCGTAATACCAGCCATTTCCTCCTGCAAGTACCAGTTGAGGAACATCTTTGTGTCTACTAACAAGTTTTACATATGCTTTAATCAGACGTTCCAAATTTTTACGTGGCTCGATTGTTCCAAGATACAAAAAATATTTTTCATTTATGTGATACTTTTTTATAGCTTCTTGTATTTGTTCTGTAGAATAGTCGGTGTGAAATTCCTCATGATTCACAGCACATGGAACAACCGTAATCTTCTGTGCATTTACTCTAAGATACTTTATAATCTCTTTTTTACTAAACTCTGAATCGGTAATAATATGATCCGCATGACGACAGGATTTTTTCAAGCTTAATCTTAACCAATTCCTAGTCTTTCGATTCACAGTCTCCGGATATGCTTTATAGCCCATATCATGAATGATAGTGATCTTTCTCCCCTGAACTCCAGGCGGAACAACAAAATTAAAAAATTGTGTAATATCCACATTTTCTCCAAAGAAAATTCTATGAGGAATCGGAATAAAATTCCATAGCAATCTATAAAGCACATTTGGAAACCATCTGCAATACTTCACTTTACAGCCTGCTTCTTCGTACACACGTAAATTTTGCAACTGTTCCTTGGAATATCCTTTCGAAAAGCATTGAATCACACATTCATTTTCTGGATATTTTGCTAATTCCAGAATTAAATTATGCGCACACCACGCAATTCCGGTTTTATTTCCTTTTAAAAATAATTGTCCATCAAAAGCTATTTTCATATTGCTTTTCCTTCATCCAGCAATTCCTGAAACACCTGCATATGTCTTTCTTTTAATTTCTGAGGTGTGTATTCTTTCTGCACCATATCATAAGCCTGTCTTCCATACGTTTCTCGCATAGAATCATTTTCAGTCATCTCGTCCATCGCCTGTGCTAATTCCGATAGATTTCCCGGCTGAACGGTCAGCCCGGTAACCCCATCTATACTAACACACGGCACCCCACTTGGCAACGCAGTATTGATTACTGGTTTTCCAAATGCCATTGCTTCTATTTGCACCAAGGCAAATGCTTCTGCCTTTGATGTGGACGGTAGCACAAGAAAATCACAATTTTCAATGCATTGTAATTTTTCTTCTTCCGAAATCATGCCTGTAAAACAAACTTTATTTAATCCAAGTTTTCTCGCCTGCTCATGTAATTCCTGTTCCAACGGACCTCCGCCTACAATAGTCAACGTACAATTTTTGTTCTTCATCTGTGCAAACGCTTTCAGCAACAGATCAAGTCCCTTGTACCACACCAATCTTCCCACAAACAAAATGTTAATAGGCTTATCATTGTCAATTGGAGTTTTTTCCCTCTGATTATAATACTTTTGTCCACGTTTGAGAATTCCATCACTTACGCAAAACGGAATCACCGTGCATTTTTCTTTATAATCACATAAAATATTCGAATGATCTATATTTCCCTGTGCAGACACCAATATCCGATCTGCTTTTTTTAGCGTATGGCGCACAAATACATTATAAATAGGCATTAGTAATTTATATTTATCAAAATCACAATGCCACCACACTACAAGCTTCCCTTTTACAAGTCCAAACAAAACTGCCAGATCGATCATCGGATACGGAAAATGATAAATCGTAATATCGGAATCCTTGGTTCTCCGATGTGCTGCCTGAAGAAATCGAATAGAAAACGGTGTAGAGGCGAAATCAAATAACTGGCTGCACCGATATACCGGAACTCCCTGATACTTCTCTACTGTCGATTTCCTGCCCCTTTTCGCCTGACATACAACGATTTCCTGCTTTTCACCTTTCATGGCTGTTGCAATGCTTTCCATTACCGTCGCAATGCCACCGCCATTGTCTGGCCAATATATTTTAAATAATTGTACTATTTTCATATGATTATCCTTATTTTACACTGTCAAGGTTGCAGACAACATCACAATTATACCCCAGTTCCTTCAATAATTCAATGTTCGACATATCTCTGTCGCATTCTGTCTGTACACGGTTTCGGAAGAACTCAAAACATATTTTTTATTTCATTGTAATACTTATGAACCCTTCTCCATCCCAATACATCAACAGCCCCAACCACAAAAGTCAATATCCAACTAATTAAAGTAATAAACACACCGCCCAAATCATCTGCCCTGACCACACTTCCATTCATCGCGCGCATAAATATCTCATAAAGAAATGGCTGCGCATCTTTAAAAATAAAAATATCAACCCATTCATACAGTATAAATACTGTCATGCTCCCCATGATGGCTAACAATACAATTATCTTTACCATCGCCCAAAACAGATTCTTCCCCTTTTTATCATTTTCCAAGCTAACCACACGCTTCTCAAGGTCATTGTCCGTTTTCTCAGCTTTATCATCTACCGTCTCCACCTTGTCATCCCCGGTCACCGGAGCAACATTTTCTTCCGATTGCTCGACAACCACCGGACGGAATGGAATAATTTCTTTTTCCGGCTCACATGTCATATAAAAAATATCCGGATACGTTTCTTTTGTATACTGCATAAAGTCATCCTTGGAAACACTGTAAAACGGTCTCCCCTCGTTTTCTACCCGTGCCGGTTCCAGGATTGCCTGACAATGATAGCATTGATACGAAGCAGCAAATCCATCACATACGAAGACATTCTGACTATGGCATTGTGGACAGCTATAGTGCAGTTCTTTTCGAACCAGATTTTTTGCACACAGAACCTGCAGCATACTTTTGGTATATGTAATTTCCAGATCCAGCCGTTCACTCAGGTCCTGCGTCGTAAACTGCTTACATTGCCTTTGTGTCAACTGCGGCAGGATTTTCATACATTGCCGAACCGCTTCTCTTTCGTTCATACTCTTTATAAAGCCCCCATATCTGCTGGAATTCTTCTTCCGAATAATATTTTCCTTCCAAAATGTGCAGCGTCAGAAACTGATAATTATCAGCTTCATATTTCACTTGTAATACTCCTCGCGCTCTTGGAAAATTGACAGTCAGGGAAATAATTCTTTTCACGATATCCAAAGAATCCCTGATACACATAAACGTCTTGGCATCATAAATACAATCTACACCATTTTCTCCTGTTAAGTTTGCCGACAGATTATCTCTGTCACTGAATCGAATTTTTGATATATATTTTTCATCGCTTGGAAGAAGCGTATTCAATGCATGATCTTCCCGGTAATCATATAATGCGGTCTGTTGAATCAGGCGATATAGTTCTTCCTCTAAATTAATGATTCCATCCGGCATATATAATTTTCCGTCTTTTTGTTCTACATGATGCAACGGAATATTTTGTAACATTGCATCGATAATGCTGCTAAGGCTCTCTCTCTTATCATCAATCTCTTTTATATTTGGAAGCCGTTCAAAAAACTGGTTGAACAATTCTTTGCTCATGTCATACAATACATTCTGAGGATCAACCTCTCTATTGTTGTCCAATTCCAGTTCTAATGTTTCTTCTACTATACTATAGATTTTATCAAGCTGAATCTGCGGACGGCTCTCCTGTATAATTCCATGCTGATTCCATACTTTAACAATCATGCAGCGCTGTTCCAGGTCAATAGTTACCGGAAGATAGGAACACTCCTCCTCGATCGGACCTGCAGAATCTTTTAACATGCAGAACACAAAAATCAGATGCACCCTGATTAAATTTCCATTCCTTCTTTCTTCCTGTATCGCTGCAAGCTTCGTGGAGTCTTCCTTCTGTGGGATCGTCTCTATGATCTGGTTGTACGTCCAATCTGGGATCTGGAATTTGCGCATAAGTCTGCCCCACGAATCCCTGCTCTTTAAGCGCAGACAGGTCGAAGCAGTTAATGAATACACGCGCATCAATCGATGATGACCATATAATAATTCTTGAAAGAAAAAATCATTCAGATCCTCAACAGAAATCAATCCGCTTTGACAAAGCTGTTCTAGCAAAACCCGCTGGTCCGAAAAAGACAGCCTCTGCTCATTTGCAATTTTCTGTTCGGTAAGAAATCTATTCAGGCTTGTTGATGATATATTATCGATAAGTTCCTTAACTATATGCATTCTCTTGTCCTCTGTCTTCCGTAACCCCAAATCCAATAAATATTATTTTTATTATATCACGAACCTTTATCTTACTCAATGTAAAAAACCGGTCAGACTTATCACCTAAAATGAAATTTTAAATTCCACTGCCCTACAGGGCGGTAGAATTTAGTCCTGCACAGTAGATATTTACTCTTTCATACATCAGTGTTATTGTAAAAGTTCCTTCTGACAGCAGTAGAAGGAGAATTATCATGAGTAAATATATCCCTGGAAACCAGAAACATCTAACACTTAATG
>OGMZ01000364.1_pt1 | contig 24711 bp, 17 predicted proteins | sample 1573361 | NCBI WGS metagenome assembly OGMZ01 (sample SAMEA2581995, study PRJEB24529) | metagenome | biome: Human gut stool | place: China | collected 2011
GGACACATTCGTTCCGCCCTGGGAAATCGCGGTCTCATATTTATCGTCTTTTGCTTCAATAAACTCTGTTGCCTGCGCAATCTCCGTTGCTTCCTGGATCTGCTCATCTGACGCATCCTCTGCCCCGAAGCGCAGATTGCTTGCAATTGTACCAGAGAAAAGAATTCCCTTCTGTGGTACAAATCCGATATGTTCCCGCAGATCCTGCAATGTATACTTGCGGATATCCGTTCCGTCAAGCGTGATCTCTCCGCCTGTCACATCATAAAAACGCGGAAGCAGGTTGACCAGCGTAGATTTACCACATCCGGTACTTCCGATAATTGCAGTGGTCTTTCCCGGCTCTGCAACAAAATCAATATCCGAAAGCACATCTTCCGTGGCTCCCGGATACCGGAAATTTACATGATGAAAGGCAATCACACCCTCACACTGTTCCATGGCAGCCGGCTCTTTCGGATCTGTAATCGTACTTTTTGTGCGTACAACCTCATCTATACGCTCTGCAGCTACACCGGCTCTCGGCATCATGATAGACATCATAGTCAGCATCAGAAATGCCATAACGATCATCATTGTGTAAGTAATAAATGCCGTCATGGAACCAACCTGCATATATCCGCCATCGATCCTCTTTGCGGCAACCCACACAATCAGAAGCGTAATGCAGTACATGATCATCATCATTCCCGGCATCATAAATGTCATAACACGGTTGGTAAACAACTGCGTCTTTGTCAGATTGCGGTTGGCCTCATCAAACCGCTCTTCTTCCCGTTTTTCCCTTCCAAATGCACGAATGACATTTAATCCTGTCAGAATCTCTCTCGAAACCAGATTCAGCCGGTCCACGAGATTCTGCATAATCTTAAACTTCGGCATGGCAAGGGAGGTAAGAAGCATTACAAATCCAAGAATAACAAGCACCGCAAGCGCGATCACCCATTCCATTCCTGCATGGGTCTGTGCAACCTTAATCACACCACCGATTCCAATGATCGGAGCATAAAGAATCATTCGCAGAAATACTGCAGTCACCATCTGAATCTGCTGTACATCATTGGTACTTCTCGTAATCAGGGATGCCGTTGAAAAATGATCCATCTCTGCATTGGAGTACTGTACAACATTGCGGAATGTCTTATCACGCAGATCCCGTCCGATGGATGCTCCCACACGGGAAGCACAATATCCGACAACCACTGCCGCCATAACCATCAGCAGCGCAAAACCAAGCATCTTGGCTCCGGTGGTCCATAAGTAATGTTTCTGAATGGCATCTACATCCACACCTGCATTTTTATCACAGGAGATCGCATAGGTCACACCCATGGATTTCAATGTAGAAGATCCGATCGCATCAATCTGTCCAGACACCTGCTTTCGCATCTCAAGAATCTGCTGATCCGGTACCTGGCCGGCTGCCAGTGCCTGCATCAGCTGCTTCATATCTACCTGCGTCCCATCCGTTCCCATTTTCGCCGTGATAGCCTTCTCGTCAATATCGGACTCCTTCATCTGGGACATCTGATATACCATGACGATCGGCTCCAACAGAGACTCATCCATATCGTCAAGCGTATCCTCTTCACAATTTCTCACATAGTTTCCATCTTTTTTCGGCTCCTTATAACAGGCAGCAAATGTTTTCTTTTCCCTGCTGGTCATAAAAAGCTGTGCTGACACAAAATCTTCCTGTGTCATTTCTTCTGGAAGAATATGCTCCACTCCGCTGCTCATGATTCCGACATCGATAATATCCGATGTATACTGTGGCAGGGACAGATCACAAAATGCCTGCATCACAAGAAAAGCCACAATAACCAGAATCCATTTCCAGTATGGGAGCATGTTTTTAAATATTTTTCCCATGATTTAACTCCTTTTCATATGCATAGCTTTTATACTATCACGAACTGATTTCCAGAACAATTCCTATTATATAAAACTTTTCTTAAATTAAAATGAAATGTGTGGTGCAACCACGGGCACCACACATTTTATGTTCTGATTTTATACTGCTGGAATTATATAACCGGCCTTCTTCATTTCTTTTGTAAAATCATCGACAGACATTCCTGCTTTTTCTGCGCCAATTTCCACTGTAATGATTCCATCCTGTACCAGGGATGCATATGCACGAATCTTTCCCTCTCGCTGTCCTTCGATTCGACCTTCCACACGTTCCTCATTCAATTCATCCGCCATTAAAACACGTAATGCCTCACACATGATCCTTTCACTTCCTTTCCATTTTTGCACTTTCTCCATGTAACTGTTTACAATGACCTGCAACACAACATCCGCAAGATCCTTTTCCCTCTCTGCAAATGCACCGACCTCTAACAAATATTGCCTCATCAGAAAAACAGTTCAGAGCAAATAAAATAAAATTTCCTGTTTGCATACTCTCCAAAAAGAGGTATTATATAGAAAAACACAGGAGGTATTCAAATGAAATCACATAAATATTGGTCCCTTGGTGCATTGGCAACCATGATCGGAACTATCTATACCGGCTATAAAAATATGAAATCAGCTCACAAATATTTTGCCTGCAGTTCTCTTCTCTGCATGATTATGGCTATCTACTCTGGTCATAAAATGCTTTCTGCAAAATCCAGGAAAAAGAAAGACTCTGTTTCTCAAGAATCCGCAGAATAATTGAAATTATAGATGTTTTTACCCATACATACTACATGGCTTTACAAAATGATTTTATACCGCAGGGATTACATAACCAGCCAGTTTCATTTCTTTTGTAAAATCATCGACAGACATTCCTGCTTTTTCTGCACCAACTTCCACTGTAATGATTCCATCCTTTACCAAAGTTGCATATGCACGAATCTGGCCTTCACGCTGACCTTCCACGCGTTCTTCATTCAATTCATCTGCCATTAAAACACGTAATGCCTCACACATTGTCTGTTCACTTCCTTTCCATTTTTGCACTTTCTTCAGGTTACTGTTTACAATAACCTGAAGCACAACATCCGCAAGATTCTTTTCCCTCTCTGTAAAAACGCTAACTTCCTGCAGATACTTCCACATCAGCGGTTCATCCAAATTGTCAGTCAGTGCCTTGAGCTGTACATGCAAATCCATATCCAGTTCCGATGATGCAATGATCTGCACCGGGAACATCACACCACTGACATAATAGATTCCGGCTGTTTCTTTCCTGCATTCATACCCATCACTACTTAATTTCTGAAGAAGCTTCACCGGCTTGCGGTCTCGAATCAGTGTAATGGTAATCTCCTCTGCCGGAATTTCATCCACATGATTTGGTAATACTTTATACAGGCACGCATACGCAACCGCCTTGTAAAAAGTATCAATATTCAGCTCATCCTTCGGGGATTTATATTCAAAAATATTGTGTTTCCGGAAGATCTTCCCGATTTCATTTTTTATTTTGCAGTCCCTCTTTACTTTTACAACCGTACAGTCAATCTGCAAAGGTTTTTCCGTAAGCTGGAACTCATCGGTAAATTCCAGATTTTCTGCATCCTCCAGCAGTTCCAGGCGCAAGGCTGAACAGAATGCCGGATGCCACTGCAGCTTTTGGGACTTTTTCTGATTCTTCTGTTGATTTTTCGTTTGTTCTTTTTCCAAATGTTCTCCTTATATTATATGTGGTTTTTGCTTTTATTTCAACGCACAAAAATTGCAGACTGTTAAACCCTGACCGTCAATCTCCGACCGTCAAAACCTGACTGTTAAAACCTGACCGTCAAAGGCACATTAAAGTTCACATCTTTCACTTATACAACAAAACAAATGGGATTTCTGGCAGAAACTGCCACTGAAAAAAGATATGTTTACCATAGCATATCCCCACCTTCCTAGCAAGGAAAACTTTACGTATACTGCATATATGTAATTGCAAAACGTATTCTACCTGTGACCATCATAAAAAAGACACACAATGCGATACTCTCTCACATTGTGTGTCTTTTCTTAAATCCCCATACTAATCAAGCAGGAACAAATTCTGGGATTCCATTTTCACAATAGTTTTTCCCACTCTTGGTGTTCCATCCGGATTTTTGGACTTATTGTTATAAATTTCAAAAACAATATCCCCTTCCTTCTTTTTGTTTTCCCCTGTCGTATCATAAATAAAGTAATACTCACTCATATTTTTCAGGTTTTCAAACACATATTTTTTAGGATTCTCCTTTGTTGCTTTTCCCTCAATCACCGTTCCGTCTTTTTTATAAATTTTATCTACATAAGTTCCATCTTTGTATTGGATCGAACAGGTCAGCTTCGTTCTGACGGTATTCAGTTCGACCGGGCTGAAGCGAATTTTTTCCTTAGTGCCGTCAAGGTTATTTCCATATTCTTTCATCCAGTTCATCTTATACACCAGATTCGGATCACTTCCATTTCCGGACTCCTCTTTTAAAAGCTCCGCCTCTTCATTCAGGATCTCGACCATTGGTGGCTCATATGTGGTACGGTATGCGGCAATCATCGTATTAATGAAAAGTTTTGCCTCCATCTTTCCATCTACCGTAGAATGACCTACTCCGGAATAAAAAACATTTCCCTTACTGTAAATATAGTAATTATTGGCGGCATCATTCGGGGAAGCCCCATAGGTGGCACCGGTTCCATCTCCGTTTGAATCCGTATTTTTTTCCCGTTCACACCACGGATCTCCGTTCTCATTATCCGAAAGACAGTACCAGACCGTAACTTCCGGATCTTCCATATCCAGCTGATACCACTGTCCATGCGTTTGCGCAATTGAAAGCGTTTGATCAATTTTGAATGGATATTCCGTAATCTGTCCCGTATTCGTCTTCGTTGCACGCTTTGTCAGGTCATTATTATTGTTAAATCCTGTCAATTTCACGTTATTGTTATCCACGCCACAGATATATTCATCATTTTTATAACTTCTGATCATATACCGGTATGGGATTATTTGATCCGTATTTTGCTTTTTCCATCCCAGACGTTTCATGGCATAGTAAGTAAATCCCTGGGTATTACCAAGTGCCGTTGTAGAAAGTGTACCATCGCTGCCAACGGTTGTCTGGGTCATTGTATCATACTTATGTTTCGCCTGATAAGCCAGCAGTTCCTTTCGTTCGCTCTCGGTCAGTTTCCCACTCACAGCTTTATACCGGTTCATTCCCATGACATCACGCAGATATGTATTGGCAGAATATCCGAAATCCCCACTGTTCACATTATGCATGGAAGTAAAATCATGCGTAAACAAAACACTTTTTCCGGAAGCTATAAAATATTTCAGGAAATCAATCGCACCTTTTTCATTCGACATATTCACCTTATGGAACGTATCACCAAATCCCAGAATAAACATATTGTATGTATTATACAGTTCCTTTTGTTTTGTCGACATTTTAACTGGATTTTCGTTTCCTTTTTGGGCTGAAATATCCCTGGAATAATCATACACAAATTTCTCCCCGAAATAATTCTCCTGAAACTTAGAAACCGTGGTCGTTACCACGGTAATATTATAATCATTCAATGCATTATAATATTTCGTAAACAGCGTATTTTCGTGCAAATTCAGATACCCCTTATTATTAGTATCCGTATCCGGCATAATCTGAAGCACCTTAATCTCCCGTTTCTGTCCGGTCTGGTTTTTTGCAACCGAGCAGCCGGTACGTGTAAAATGAATGTCCGGATTATCCTTGCGGTATACAACAATCTTCCACTGGATCAGCCCAAAGTACAGTTTGGAAAGTTTTACCGGTGTAATGTTCTGTCCCCCGTCCCCTGCCGTAAAAACATCTCCCTCATAATAAACTTCCCCTGTATCATCCGAATCATCCGCATCCCCGGAGCCATCCACATCTGCCAGCCCCTCTTCAAATTTACCATCCTGATTCTGGTCAATATAAACTTTACACTGATACTGTGCGGATGGCACATCCGTCACCTGAAAACCAAAATCAAGTTTTGATCTGCCAAAACCGTCCACATCCAGATAATTTGCCTGACTGTCATCTACGGAAACAGACGTATCATTTTTCCCCCCAGACGAAGTCGTTCCCTGATATTCATTTGGCAGTTTTGTAAACGTAATTTTCGGACAGACCTCTTTTACCTTTGCAATCAGCCCATTGGTATCTGACGTCTGGTAAATGGTTTTCTTTTCCTTCTTACTCTCCCTGACCAGATCTGCAAGGTTTGAACCGGCATCTATTTTATCGGACAGGCAATAGAGATCATCAACCGCAACAACCGGATAACCGGCATGTAAAAAGTTCTCCAGTTCCGCTTTCTTAATCTTTGTAATGTCATTTCCCGGGAAACGGAGTGTCGTATCCTCTATAACATTATTTCCGCTTCCAGCCCACAGGAACTTGACCGAACGGCTTATGCCGTCTGACCTGCTATACTCTGCACTGGTCATTTTATCTCCGGTATGGAAATATATTTTTCCATTCATGGAAGTATCATTCCACACCGTCTGATTCTCTTTGATCCATTTCACATTGCCATCTGCATCTTTATAGGTTACATCCTTTTCTACCAGATTGTAAGCACCCTGATCCAGCCCAAGATAAATCATGTTGTACTTGCTGTTTAGATCCTCCGTGGAACCAATAAACTCTGCCGTAGTCATATGGATAATCTTAATATCCCCGATAAAATTCGGAATCATAAGCTGGATATAACTTTTTTTCAGCGAATATCCGTTCTTTCGGTCATAGCATGGCTCAATATCCAATATCCGCAGTTCTCCATCCACATGATCCTTTGATGTTTTATATCCGAGAATATAACGGACTGCATCTGCCGGTGTCGCTTTGGGATCATTTCCCGTAAATTCCTTAAAATCCGTAAACTTAGAATTCGGATCCGATGCTGGAACCGTCCCCGTGCCAAATGCCTGTGTGGAAGTTGTATCCCCTTTAAACACAAACAGTCTGCCATTTAAATATCCCTGATTTTCATCGGTAGAAATATTTCCGGCAGTCATATACTTCTCCCATTTATCCTGCTTCGTCCAGTAATGGTACCAGTTCTCGCCGATCACACGTCCATCCACATCGGACGGAAGAAATGTAAACATAGACCAGTATGTCTGCGCATCGCCCGTCTGTGCAGTAAACACACCAGTCTCAACTCCATTAATTTCTTTCTTTTGAATCAAGGCATCTTCTCCATCCAGATACAACCGCTGAAACAGTTCAGAATCCATGGAAAACAGCATGACTGCCAGTTTATACATATTATTGTTATAGCCCGTATCGGTATAAGTATAAATGGTTGGATTCATATTCCAGTCCAAAATATGAAACGTAACTGATTTTCCCCCACTTAAAGATCCCTGTGTAGCTATATACACCCCGGAATCCATAAAAATCGGGGCATAGTTTTCCTCCTGATTGATCTTCTTATACATTTTTGTAACAACATCCCAGCTGATATCTTTCGATCCATTAAATCCATTCGTATACGAAGAAACAGACGAATGCTTTCCGTACCTGTTGTGTTTTTTCCAGATCTCTCTGATATTATCACCCCCGGAATGTACCTTTGGGGAAACCACATACAGATCCGCATAATCTGCCCATTTCGGCTGTGCATTCAGCTCTTCCGGTGTAATCGTTTTAATAATCACCGAATAATTGTCTGCTTCCTCCTGTGTTTTACAGCCGATACTGTCCTTTAAAAAATAATCATTGTTTTTATATAGATAGTAATTCTCTGTTACATTGATATTATCCTTTGATTTATCACCGGTACTTTTTCTTTTTGTATAAATCCGGTCGCCCTCATTGGTAAGTTCACGATCCGTCTTTTCATCAAATGTCTGATCTTTATAATCCGATTTTTCGAAATCATTTACTGTATGCCAGATAATATTTCCATGATCCTGTCTGACAAACGATAAGCTTTCATTTCCGTCTTCCCCTTTTACAATTTTTTGGACAAACGTTCCTTCCCCATCTTTGACGCGCTCATAGTATCCGGTATATTCTGCATCTTTCATGCCATCATCACAGACACGCATATTTCCAGAATATTTTGAAATGTCCCCTTCCGGCTCATCCGGGAAAAAATAAGCCTTTTTCTGTTCGTATTTTGCACCGGTTATGGATGTAACCGTTGTAAGATCCCCATCCCCATAACGCATCTCTTCCACATTTACCGGTTCACATCCACTGATCTGGTATCCAAACTCTGCGTATTCCTCATAAGGCACAATTTCAAGAATCAGAAACGGGTTTTCCTTTGTTCCAAGCTTTGCCGCTGCGGCATTCGCATCGTAAATGTTGCGCTTCGACTCCGGAATCTGCTCTATCTGGTCAACGACCCCTCTTGTCATCACCGGAAGTTTCTCATCCGCCTTTAATTTATTCCGGTACCCGACAACCCCAAGACAGACAACAAGCACCCCCAGCATACAGACTGCGGATGCAATTCTCTTTTTCCTGTTTCCGTTATTTTTTTTCTGCCGATGCCATCTTACCATCTTCAATACGAACGCCCCTTCCTTACCTGAGTACATTTCTCAGCTTGAATTCATTTTGTATCGTATACTTCTGTTCCAGATATTGCATATCAAAAGAAACCGCAACGGATGCCTTTTCCGTGGAAGCATTTACTGTGCCAGTAAATGCCGTAACATATTCGCCGATCAGATTTTCCTGCACCTCATCCGTAGCTGCAGAAATCACCGTTGTATCGGTTTTTGGATCTGCCACAGCCATTTTCTTTGTATATAATTTCTTTCCACCTGCAGAGATCCAGATCACCCGCTTGCTTGCAGCCTCCGGGGCTGCGGCACCTGCCGGATTTGTTATCGAAGGTGTCCCCGGAATCTTATATATGACTATTCCTTCTACACCGGATACCGAAGGATCAAGCTTTTCCACCCGGTTTCCCTCCATCACCCACATACCAATCTGTTCCATCAGAATCTGTGACTCCGACTGTAAATCAATCTGTGCGGATGCATGGTTATAATTTTTGTGCGCCATCCCCAGAAAAAGAATTGCAGCGCCAAAAATAATCGTTGAAATTGCAATCGCAATAATCAGCTCCACAAACGTAATTCCACTATGATCTTTTCGCACACTGCCACTCCTTTCCAAAGTTATTTCTCAATAAAATGTTTTCCGGTATCACTTACCAGCTTTACCGTATATGCCGGTACTCCATCAATATAGATGGCACTTACATTCGTATTTGCCGTATCAAAGCACGCCGTTTTCGTGTAGGCAATCTTGATATAATTTCCACCGGCACCTTTTTCCGTCACCTCATTGCCCGTGCTGCTGTCCATCCGGATTTTGATGGTATTGTTACACAACCGCGTACCGTCATCCGTCAGCTTCGTATCATCAAAACTGCTTAAATTATCCGGAAGAATCCGCATATAATAGCCATTGTCCAGTTTATAAACATACATATAGTAATCACCGGTTTTGCTCATCGTTTTCACCTGAAGCGCACTGAGCGAAGAATCAAGGGTCTTTACCACCTTCTGCGTGTTGGCATAATGCAGATGCCCGATCATCATCACCGATGTACTCGCCAGAATTCCCATAATTGCAATGACAATAATGATTTCTACCAATGTAATTCCGTTTTGTCCCAGATGTTTTCGTTTTTTCATTGGCACACCTCTTAATTCTTTTTCCAGTTATCGTAATTCAGATACGAATCCAGATCCAGATTTCCGGAAATATTCGATACCGCCGTTGAAGAACAGTCACGGAAAAACTGCGAAAACAAAGGCGTATCCCGTTTCTGGTCTTCCGCGAACAATTGCGATACAAGAAGTTTATTTCCCTTTATATGACCGGTTCCCGCAGCGCCTGCATTCGAATCAAACGAAATCACCCCGCCAGAAATAATCAGTCCCTCAAAATCACCGGACACTTTGACATCCCCGGTTGCAACCACAAGTCCCCGCGTAACCGTATTTGGAAGCGCATAGGTCCCGGTGTTTTTCACCAGATACACATCTGTGGTTGGTGAATAAACGGTCACACTTTCGGTAGTCGATGTTTTATGTTTTTCCAGTTCCTGTTCGAATGCTTTCCGGTCAATCAGTTTGTCAAACAGCGGATTGACCGTTTTATCAATCACTTCATGACCACTGGCATCTGTACTTGTCAGACGCACCTGATCCGGCGTCACACCCTGCCCGGAATCGGTAAGTCCCAGTTCTAAAGACTTATAGCGGACCGCCAACTTAGAACAATAATCCCAAAACAGACCGTTAGCGTCTTTCCAGTTATCCGGCTGAATCGTCACCTTCTTGACATTCAGGGCATCCGAAGCAGAAGCACGCGAAAGAATATCTCCCTTCAACGTCATAATGGTTTTCTTGTCAATAATCAAAGCATTTTCATCCAGATAGAGATTGGCATACTGTGCTACCTTTCCCTGATTGTTATTGTAATAATTTGCAAAGAAATCATTTGCATCCTGTTCCGTCTTAAAATTCAGGTAATAATACATTCCCTCCGGGAAATAGTATGCCACAAGCGGCTGACTGCTGTTTAGATACCCTTGTAACGTATCGTCAAAAATACCAATATGCGCAGCATACCCACTTCTATCAAACGTTCCATTTTTGACATACTCTGCCGGCACATAATAAGCCAGCTGATTGGTTCTCGCAGAGATGGATTCTCCCATCAGAACATCCTGATTTTTTGCAGCATCTGTCTTGCGGGAAATAAATGTACGTCCCGCCAGCATCAGATAATTTAAATCTTTGAGATTCAAATTACACGTTCTGCCGTTTACCATCATAGCACTGCTGAAATCCGCATCCGAAGATACCGTATCGGAAGTTCCGTAATTTTTCTGGAAATTATAACCATAATAATTTCCTTTCAAAGTCACCTTACTTCCAACTCCACGTAACTCAAGATCATCTGCCACATACGTATTTCCGTTGATCTCCATCGTGGAAGATCCGCTTCCCGAGGTCTTTATATTTTCCGCCCAGATCGAAGAATTTCCGTTTCCGACCGTAAGCGTAGAGCCACTGTCCGTCACGATATCGCCGCGTGTGAGAATCGACTTTCCCTTTAAAGTTCCGCTTCCGCTGCTGTCGGCCAAAATACCATCCGCTCCGGCGTACACACTTCCATCCACCTGCACATTCGATGCATTTACATGAATCTGCCGGTCCGCAATCAGAGCATATTTCATAAACTCCTGGATCTGTCCCTGCCCGGAAAAATTCATCTGCGGAGTAGAAAAAATAAGATCCGTTGTGATCTTTGTCTCATAATCCTGCGCATCCTTATATTTCACCTGCACCCCTTTTAATGTAAAGGTACCCGCACCGTAATCCAGTTCATACTTCGGATCCGCTGCAGCAACATAACATCCCTGTTCGGCAGTTTCTTTGATACATTCTTTGACTGTATCGGTGTTATAATCCGAAACCGTATACACGACATTGCCGGATACATCTGTCGTATTTGTCTTTCCCGCAGATGCCTTTGCAAACTGTCCCTCCAGATCTTCCATATATTTTCGGGAAAAAACATCCTGTGCATTTGCTCCCGATGCGGTATACGTCAGATAATTTTCAAGGACATCCGTATATGCTTTCTCGAGCGATTTTTCTGCAAGTTCTCTTGCACCGGTACGCAGATCATCCATAACTGCATCTGCACTGTAGAAATTTTTCTTCGTACCGCGCTCCACTTCTTTCATCTGGATATTGACAATCGTGATTTTTGTAATCACAACCGCGATCGCACTCACAACCACCATCAGAATCAAAACGGCAAGCAGAGAGGCTCCGCGATTATCCCGTTTCAAAGAAATCTTTTTCATCGCTACTCTCCTTTCGCCGAATTCACCGTAATATACCGATACGTTTCCTTATCGGAGCTGTTGCCTTTTCCCTTTTTGTATACACTAACCTGCAGATTCACCTTCCGAACACCTTCTTTGCTCTCCACCAAAGGTGCGACACTCAGCAAATAGCTATCCTGATAGATGTTTCCCGCATTGGTTGTTGCCGCCGGGTCATCCGGGTACGATTTGTTGCCAAGATTGGACGCAACCGCCGGCATCTTACAGCCGTCTTTCGGTGACACCACCAGCTGATAAGAGAGATGCTTTGCGTTGACCTCACTGATATTCTGACAGACAACGATCAGTTTCGGAACCGCCACTCCAGCCGCACAACGGATTTCAAGTGCATCCCTGTCCTGCTTGACATTGTACATCAGATAAATGTGTTCGATATTCTGCATGTCCTCCTCTGCAAAATCATTACAGGTATAGACTTCTGCCGGGTCCACTCCATCGATATTTTCACAGGCGTAACTGCATGCGACAAGCACATGCGTAGGTTCCACCGTAATGGAAATCGTCCGCTTTAAATTTTTTTCTATTTCACTTTCACTCTGTGCCGGGACATTGTTTGCACCTGCATACTGTGCATTTTCTGCGGAAAAATAAGTAAGTGCTTCCTGTAACTGTCCACCTTCTGCCGCCACAACATCTTTTGTGTCATCAATTCCATCCATTTGAGGCATCAGCGCTGTATTTTCCGGCACATCCGTGCTGACTTTTACTTCAACATCATATTTTTGACCAATCGCATCTGCCGCACCGTAATAAGATACTTCTCCGGCGGTCGTACTTCCTCCCGCAGCTGCAGGGGTATATCCCGTCTGCACATAACCGGTCAGATACGGCACGGTAAATCCCCCAGCTGACACAGGCTCCACCAGTTGCGGCTGTTTTTTTAAGTCCTCCATCACTTCCTGCGCCAGATTGGTCGCATGCTGTTTATCTGCCGTCATTGCATTGTATTTCATCGACTGCGTAAAATACGACAACAGCGGAATGGAAAGAATCGCCAGAATCGCCATGGCAAGAATCACTTCCAGCAAAGAAAATCCTCCATTATTCTGTTGTTTTTTCATCCGGAAGCCTCCTTCCCCATGTCAGCTTTTTCTATTGCTCTGCGGTTCCAGAAGAAGAACCGCCAAAAATATTGTTTACCCCTTTTGGCATATTCTCAAATACCGGAGGAACATAATCTTTTCCGGTGTTTTCAAGATAATACATATTGAGTGTCATATCGCCCGTTAATTTTCCCGTAGAATTGTCGAAGCTGGCGGAAAACTGGGCAATCGTTGTACGATCCTTAAACTTGTTGACATAGGCAATCATATCCTTTAATCCTTCATAACTTGCCTCATAGCGGATGCCAATCGATGCATAATACCCTTCCACATTTCCGGTCGGACCTGTCGTGTTTTCCGGTGTGCTTTCAGTACTCTCTGTGCTCTGTGTATCCGCAGACTCCGTGGTCTGTGTTTCCTGTGTTGTCGTTGTATCTTCCGTAGTATCCGTAGATGCAGCAGCACTTCCGTCTGCAGCGGCTGTACTGTTATCTGCCCCAATCGGCATATTCATGGCAAATGTCACATCTGTAATATGAAAATTGCTGCTCTTATCCTCGAACTCCTGCAAAGTTTCAATTACTTTTTCGGTTTTCATATCTGCCGGATAAGCCGCAATAATATCCTTTTGCTTTTTCTGCATCGTCTGGATATTTTCTTTTACTTTTGGAAGTCCGGCCTCCATCTGTTCCATCTGCTGCACTTTCGCCCGGTCGGTCGTATTCTGCTCTTCGATCTTCGCCGCCTTGCTCATTCCCTTATTAAAAATAAAGAAATAGGAACATGCTACAATCACAATTGCAAAGAAAATGAGCAACAGCCGCTTATCTGAATCTGAAATTTTTAATTTATTCATTTGTCTGCTCCTCTCCCTCTGCGTTATTGGTATCCGTGTCTGTGTCCTCCGATGTCGGAACCGCCTCCTCGATCAGATGTCCGTCCTCACCGATATCTGCCTGGGTGTAATAGCCATTTAACGTGTATGTCCATGTGCTCACACCGCTTTCGTCGTCTTTTTCCTCCGACATGGATGGAATGGAAAGATCCTGAAGCAGGGACACATCCGCAAAATTCAAAAGCATCTGTCCAACGGCAATTTCTTTATCTGTTTTCAGATTGATACTGACTAAGTCTGCATCTGTCTGAATACTCTCTACCTTGACATCGTTTGGCAGCGCATTTTCCAGCTGCTCAATCAGCGGATACAACTGCTCATTTTTCGTAACGGTGGCAAGATCCAGCTTCTCATATACCTGTTCCTCTGCCTGTACCCGCGCATAATCATCATAGGTTTCCTGCACATACGAAAGATCATTGATCCGTTTCGTCAAATTGCGATGCTGCGTATATGCCACCAGCTGACGCACACTCGATCCAAGAATCAACAATACACTGACTAATACCGCTCCCACAAAAATGACATAAGCCGTGTGAAGGTCATTCTTTTTGGAATCTGCCACAAGCATGTCCTTCGGTTTGGCATCAATCGGATGCACCGCCGCACCGATGACGGACAAAAAGCCAACAGCCGTTGCAGCCTTCGGTCTGCGTCCGGAGGACGCTGTCGTTATCCCCTCTTCTTCAACCGCTTTATTTTTTTCACTCTTTAAATCAATCACCTTAGTGAAATCAATTTCCTGCAATGGAAGCGGAAGCTCCTGGGCAAACAGTTTATGCATACCCGCAAACCGGGAACCGTCCCCTACCAGGTAGACATTTCCCACGAATTCCTGTTTGATCTGATTCTGGTAATATTCAACCGCCGTATTGGCAATTCGCAGATGATACCGCAGCGATTCCGCCAGATCTTCATATGCCTCATTTGCCAGCTCCTGCTGACGCTTCCGTTCCTCCTGATTTCCCATCTCCGGAACGGTCGGGCGATTGTATATGACATTGTGGTCTAAAAGAAAATCAAGTGCTTTCTCCTCATCATCAATCCCAAGCACCGGATGGTCGATCACTGCCGTGATCGTAGCTCCATAGCCATACGGTGTCACACGCTGAAAGACCAGTTTTTTATTTTCCAGAATACTGATGACCGTTGCCTGTTCTTCCAGCTGCACGACCACGGCATTTTCCAGAAAACTGTCACACAAAAGCTGTACCGTTCCGTTTCCGATATAGTCAAACGTCTCCACCTTAAGCCCTGCCAGCTCGGCAAAGGTCACATAGTTGTTTAAAAGGTTATCCGGAATTGCAACAAGAAGCAGCTTAAGCATCTTCTTTCCGTCTTCTTCCTCCACGTCCATCTTGCTGTAGCTGATGGTGTAATTGCTCACATCCATCGGGAAGTAATCACGGATCTGTGCCTCAATAATTCCCATGATCTTATTGTCCTTGACAAACGGGATCATGACCTCGCGGGTAACGACCTTAGAGGAGGAAAGGGTAAATACAACTTCCTTCTCATGGATATCGTGTCTGCTTAGTTCCGTCTTTAATGCCGATGCAAACGCTTCTTTGTCGCGGATATAGCCATCTTCCACCGCATGTTCCGGGGTGCGGAACGCAAACGCTTTATGTACCGGTGGATTTTTCTTGCGGTAATCGGCCAGTGCGACTTTTGTCCACCATACACCGGCCTCAATACTTACTACTCTTTTGACCATTTTCATTTTCTCCTTATATATTTTCCGAAAGGTTTTCATTGGAAAATGTACAAAAATAATTATGCTTTGTTCATGTTTTCTTCGGGAAGAGACTGTAAGAATTTTGGCGAAAGGTTTTGCGTACCGGACGCGACCGGACGACATTCACCATCCGGGCTCATGTCGTCCTTTCCCGTACATCCGTGTACGGGAATCGCTGGGTGTTGACAAAATTCTAACAGGCTCTAACCCTTGAGAAAAATCACAAATCCTAATTATTTTTCTACATTTTCCATCGTAACGTTATGGCATAAAAATTTAGATGGCGAATAAGAAGGATGTTCAAAATTCGCCACAAAAAACAAATAACTTTATGTTTTCTTTAAACATTACTTTTTTGGCGGATTATACCAGATTTTATCTAATAAATGCCCATCATGCCGAGATACCAGGTCCAGAAACGGCTGCCCCAGAGTGCGGCGATGAATATGCCTGCCGAAAGGTACGGGCCGAGTGCAAGCAGGTTGTTTCGCTTGCTTACCTTCATGCGGATGGTATGGATGACGGAGCCAAGAATGCATGCAAGAATAAATGCAAAAATAATGTTTTTTGCGCCTAAGAGCAGGCCTGCATATGCCATGAGTTTGATGTCTCCCCCACCGATTGCTTTGCCGGAGGAGAAATACAAAAACAGGCTGACAATGACTGCCCCGATGATATGGGACAGGATATGCCGGAAATCATACACGGTCATGATGATACCGAGCAGTCCCAGAAACAGGTTCTGGGAAACCGGTATCTGATAGGTTCTCTCATCGATGACCGCAATGACAATCAGGGCAGATGTCATGAGGCAATACAGCACACTGCTGAACGTGAAACCGCCCGCCATGAAAACGACCACATACAGCACACCATTTAAAGCCTCGATTAACGGGGACTGTATGGAAATCTTAGCACCACATTGCCGGCATCTGCCCCGAAGAATTATGTAGGAAAATACAGGAACCATGTCCCGCCAGCCCAGCTTACGCCCGCAGTTCATACAGTGCGAGGACTGCACGATATTCTCTTTTTTCGGGATACGAAAGATCAGCACATTTAAGAAACTGCCGATGACGATTCCGTATAAAAATATAACAATATAAAGAAAAATCGTAAGTTGGGTTAGCATTTGTTTCTCCTAATATTATAAAATAAATATTAAAGTTGCGTTACAACAGGATCAAGGAATTTTCCTTCTGTACCCTTTGCATCATTTCCTGTACTATATGCCTGAGTAACAATTGTTTTTGCCTTTGCATCGGCTGAATCTGTATCTGTTGGATTAATAGTAATAACGATTTTTGTAATATTCTTTCCCTTCTTAGATCCCATCTTATTCTTAAGAGCATTTAAATCTTTGTATCCTGTAAGACTGATAATTTCATTATAGACTTCTTTTTCATTTGCATCTGAAGGTTCTGTATACATTGTAATTGTTGTCTCAGCAGTTATTTTTTCTGCTGCGGAAGTATACGCAGTTGTCGCAGCGGTTCCATAACTGTTAATAATCTGATAATCTTTCGATTCCTTAGATTTGTTGATATAAGGAAGTACCTGTGTACCAACAATACCTACCAAAATTGCCATAATTGCGATAACGATAATCAACTCTACGAGAGAGAAACCTTTGTTATCCTTCTTTTCATTCTTTGCTTTCATGTTCTGAAGCAGTTCCATAATTTTCTTCATACCCTTTGTTCTCCTTTTTTGAATATATTTTTATGTATCTATCATCACATGTCTCATGGCAGACATGTAACAACCCTTCTTCTGCCTGCGGTCAGGCTCCGATGCTGTCGTACAGACTGTACATCGGCATCATGATCGCAAGGACGATCGGCACCACAATAACTGCCATCACAATAATGATGAGCGGTTCCATTGCGGCAAGCAGTGCCTCGGTCGCCGACTCCACCTCTTCATCATAATATGCTGCGACTTTGTCGAGCATGTCTTCCATATTACCGGTTTCCTCGCCGATCTCTATCATGTGGTAGACCATCGGTGGGAAGACCCCGGAATCTGCCAGTGGCTTCGAGAGTGGGATTCCACGGCTGACCTCTTCGGTCGCATCTTTCAATGCCTGCTTAACCACGGCATTCCCCATCATCTCGGTCACAAGCCCGAGTGCATCCACCAGCTGGACACCGGAGCCCATCAGTGTGGACAATGTACGCGTCATGCGCGAGGATGCCGTCTTGATGCTGAGCGGGCCAACCAGTGGTACCTTTAGAATAAATTTTCCTAATATATGTGCCCCGCCCTCTGTCTTTTTCCACGCATGGATAAATATTGCAATGCCGGCGATGATGGCGATAATAAAATACCAGCTGTGCACAAAGAAATCGCTGACTGCCATGACTGCAAGCGTGATGCCCGGCAGTTTTCCGCCGACTTCGTCAAACTGGGAAGTAAAGGTAGGCACAATCTTAATCATCATGATGGCTACGACAACGATAATAACAAGAATCAGGATGACCGGATAAATCGCCGACTTGATGATCAGTCCCTTCAGGTGGGCCTCTTTTTCAAACTGGCTTCCCACACGGCTGAATGCTTTATCCAGTCCACCGGAGGATTCCCCGGCGGCAACCATCTGCACCATGAGGTTTGGAAAAATCTTCGGGTGCTCCGCCATCGCAACGGCGAGGGTCTCCCCGCGCTGTACGGAATCCCGCACTTCTGCGATTGCGTTGGCAAACGGTTTGTTCTCGGTCTGCTCGGATAGCATGTCGAGTGCCTCAACGACGGTCACGCCGGCATTTAATACGCTTTCAAACTGGCGGCAGAATACGCTCATTTCGCGGACGCTGACGGCTTTTCCGATATGGATTTCGAGATCTTTGTTAAATGCGTTGGCTCTTGCGATGGAAACGATGGTGTTGCCGCCGGATTTGAGTTCTGCCGAAGCGACTTCCATGTTCATGGCCTCGATGGTGCCGGTTTTTGGTTTTCCATCGGCTCCGACCACTTCGTATTTATAACTTGCCATGTCTTAACTCCTTTTTAAAACAGCTTCTGCTGCATGTTTCCTGTATCCTGTGCATACTCTACGGCATTTGCCGCATCGATTTTGTGTTTCAGATACAGGCTGAATAAGGAATCATCCATCGTCTGCATGCCAATCTTCTTACTTGTCTGCATGATGGATGGAATCTGGTGTGCCTTATCCTCCCGGATCAGGTTTTTGATCGCCGGGGTACCGAGCATGACTTCAAATGCCGCCACACGGGATTTTCCGTCGATCGTCGGCAGAAGCTGCTGCGAAATAACAGCTTCCAAAACCGATGCCAGCTGGGAACGGATCTGATTCTGCTGATGCGGTGGAAACACATCAACAATACGCTCAATGGTAGGTGCCGCACCGATGGTATGCAGGGTGGAGAATACCAGATGTCCGGTTTCTGCTGCTGTGATGGCAGTGGAAATCGTATCAAAGTCACGCATCTCCCCCACAAGGATGATGTCCGGATCCTCACGGAGTGCTGCACGAAGCGCATTTCCATAGGAAGCCGTATCAAGGCCAATTTCTCTTTGGTTTACAATTGACCGATTGTGTTTATGTAAATACTCAATTGGATCTTCCAATGTAATGATATGTTCATTCCGTTCTTTGTTTATGACATCAATCAAAGAGGCCAGCGTGGTTGATTTACCACTTCCTGTTGGTCCCGTCACAAGAACCAGCCCTCTCTTTTTCTTTGTCAATCCAAGCACAGCTTCCGGAATACCGAGTGCTTCCGGTGTTGGAATATCACTTGCCACAATACGAAGAACTGCAGCATACGACCCCCTCTGGTGAAATGCATTGACACGGAATCGCCCCACACGGGTATCGGTATAGGCAAAATCCACTTCCCCTGTGGCCTCCATGGTTGCCTTCTGTTTCGGTCCAAACATAGATTCCACCAATTCTTTTGTCATCGCAGGTGTCAGCTTATCAAAACCATCCATCTCGTAAAGTGTTCCACTAATACGGCATTTTGGGCGAACCCCAACTGTAATATGTAAGTCGGACGCATGATGCGCTTTTGCTATCGAAAGAAGCGTATACATTGACAATTCCATCTGTTTTGCTGCCTTCCCTTCCCTGTTTTATTTAATCCTCTTCGTCATCGTATGCCACACGCTGCACTTCCTCGACGGTGGTGATTCCGCGCAGTGCGTAATCAATGGCACTCATGCGGAGCGTTTTCATGCCATGTGTGAGTGCGATCTCCTCAAGCACGTCCGCATTCTCCCCACGGTTGATCGCCTGCCGCAGGTCTGCCGTGACCGGCATAATCTCATAAATACCGATTCTTCCATAGTATCCGGTTCCACCGCAGCGGACACACTCTTTGTGCCCCGGTGTGCGGACATTGATCCGCCTGGCGGGATCCTTTATGCCGAGTATCTTTTTCTCCCCTGCGGTTGCCTCCCGGACAATTCCGCATGCCGGACAGACCCGGCGCACCAGACGCTGGGCGATTACCCCGACCACGGAATCCGCAATCAGGTAGTTTTCCACTCCCATATCTGCCAGACGGGTGATGGTATTTGCCGAACTGTTTGTATGTAAGGTGCTGACCACCAGATGTCCGGTGATGGATGCCTTTACCGCAATCTCTGCGGTCTCCTGGTCACGGATCTCCCCGATCATGATGATGTCCGGATCCTGCCGCAGGATGGAACGCAGTGCCGAGGAAAAGGTTAGTCCCGCCTTTTCGTTTACCTGTACCTGATTAACCCCGTTTAAGTTCGCCTCAACCGGATCTTCTACCGTGATGATATTGACGCCTTCTACGTTTAATTCATTTAATGCGGTATATAATGTTGTGGACTTACCGCTTCCGGTCGGTCCCGTGACGAGAATAAGCCCGTTCGGATGGCTTAGGATATGGTCAAACTTTTTTAATTCGTCCTCCGGAAATCCCAGATCCCGCTTGTCCAATGTCAGTGCTTTTTTCTGTGCGAGACGCATAACGACCTTTTCCCCATAGACGGTCGGAAGCACGGACACACGGATGTCGTATTCCTGCCGATCCACAATGCTGGTCGCACGGCCGTCCTGTGGGCGGCGCTTTTCGGAAATATCAAGTCCGCTGACAATTTTAATTCTTGCGATCAGTGCGGCATGCAGGCTGATGTCGTGCCGCATGGCTTCGTGCAGCACGCCATCCACACGGAACCGGATCCGCACCTGGTTTTCCATCGGCTCGATATGGATATCGCTGGCTCTCTTGTGGACTGCCTGCTCGATGATCTGTCCTAACAGTTTGACAATCGGTGCCTGCTGGACATTGTTCTCATCGTTTCCACTCCCAGGATCTAGGGCTGCCATGGCTTTTGCCTGTTCCTGCTTTTCCCTTGTATACTGTTCTGCCACACGCAGGGCTTCTGCATTTCCATAGTAACGGTCGATGGCTGCCGCAATATCACTCGGGGTTGCAGCAAAACGCTCCACCTGACACCCGGTAATGATGGAAACATCGTCCATCGCCCGGATATCCAGCGGATCGCTCATTGCCACACACAAAAGATTGGGATTTTTCTCATTGAACTTAAACGGAATCAGATTATACTTCCGCAGCACTGCCTCGTCCAAAAGCCGGATGATTTCCTCCGGGATGCGCAGGGTCGACAGATCGACACTCTGTATTTTCAGCTGGGCCTTCAGTGCCTCTACGATCTGTTTTTCGTCTGTAAACCCCAGATCTATCAGTACCACTCCGAGACGCTCTCCCTGTTTTTCTGTTTTCTGGACCTGTAACGCTTTTACCAACTGATCCTGCGAAATGACTCCTGCATCCACAAGCAGATCGCCCAGTCGCTTCTTCCGGGCAAACCCTACCAACTTATCCATGTAATACTCCCACTACGTTAAACATTTATTATTTTCGAATAATTTCGAGCAATTAATGATTATTATAACCTTTTTTATTCTCTATTGCAATCCTTTTTCATGTATAAAATATAACTTTATTGCATTTTACCGTTTCTTTTTTTGTGCAAATTTCACATCTAGGTCTTTTGTCCTATTTTATTTGCCGTCATTTCCTCCACAAAAATGCCATATCCTTTCGTTGGATCGTTAACAAGCACATGGGTCACGGCACCGATCAGTTTTCCATCCTGCAGGATCGGGCTTCCGGACAGTCCCTGCACGATTCCGCCGGTCAGCTTCAGCAGGTTCTCATCCTCCACATGAAAACGGATGCCCTTATTTTTATCTCCCGGTGTATAATCAAGATCATCAATTACGATGCGATATGACTGCAATTCCCCGGACGCATCCGACAGAATTACCGCATCCTTTGTCTGAATCTCCTGTTTGTAACCGACCGGACACAACAGACTTTCGTTTTTCTTTTCTTCCCGGAAGTTTTTCGTTAACGTGCCATAGATACCGATTTGTGTATTGCTGGACACTTCTCCGATCTGGTTGTCTTTCCCATAATAGACAACTCCCTCCAGCTCTCCAGGTGTTCCCCGGACACCTTTTTTGATACCGAGCACCTGTGCTTTGTACAGCCGGCCGTCTGACAGACGGAGCAGGTCTTTGGTCTGTCCGTTTCCGATTCCGTGTCCCAGTGCCCCGAAGTTTCCGTCCTGATCAAAATAGGTCAGCGTGCCGATTCCTGCCATGTCATCTTTCACCCAGAGTCCCAGACGATAGCCTTTGTGTTCTGCTGCCTCAACCGGCTCCACCGATACCTGAATCTGCTCGGCTCCACGCCACAGGGTCAGCACCACCGGTTGTTCCCCGTACTGATTGATCCGCTCCATCAGTTCTTCTTTTTTCGTGACCGCTTTTCCATTTACAGCAGTAATATAATCCCCCGGAAATACAATGTGTTCTGCCGGCTGCCGGCTGCTTCCGTCCACAGTTTCCACCGGGCCGGATCCCAGCACCAGTACTCCCTGGGCAGCCCCGTAAATGCCCACCACCTGTCCGCTCACGTATAAAGATTTTCCGTTCACCACGGAAACCTGCACCTCTTTCATAGGAAGGATGCCAAACAGATAGCAGGTCAGTGTATATTCCCCCTGCTTCAGCTGGCTGCACGTTTCCACTGCCCGTTCCTGCTTCATTGCCTGAAACGTCCGCTCCCCGATCTGTGCCATAACGGATTGCGGTTTTGTGGACATTGCCAGTGTGACCGGAATTTTTTTGTCCAGTTCCAGTTTCTGCCCCTCCTGCACGTATACATGATCGGGAATGGCATGTATCATGGTGGCATAGGCAAAGCAGCACAGCGCCAGAACATAAATACAGATAATATTTTTGAATATACGCATATAAAAAGACCGCATGCCAAAGGTTCTCCTATCTTCTCGGATACCTTTAGTATGCGGACTTTGGTTTTATCTATTCGTATTTTTCTGCCAGACGTTTCATCTCGCGTGCGTTTTGTAAAACCGTATCCGTGATCTCCACGCCGCCAAGCATCCGCGCCAGTTCCTCGATACTTTCCTCTTCCCGCAGCGGATGAATCCGGGAAACCGTGGACGCATGCTCCACCGATTTTTCAATCAGGAAATGGGCATCTGCCATGGCAGCAATCTGCGGCAGATGAGTGATGCAGATGATCTGGTGCGTCTTTGCCAGCAGTTTCATCTTCTGCGATACCATCTGTGCCGTACGCCCGCTGATTCCACTGTCAATCTCATCAAAGATCAACGTCGGAATCTCATCCGTATCCGCCATGACGGTCTTGACCGCGAGCGCAATACGGGAAAGTTCTCCGCCGGAAGCGACCTTTCCCAGAGGCTTTAACGGTTCTCCCGGATTGGTGGAGATCATAAATTCTGCCTCATCCCAGCCTCCGGCACTGTACTCCGTCTTCCGGAATTCCATCGTAAACTGCACATCTAAAAAATTCAGATCTTCAAGTGCCTGTGCAATCGCTTTCGTCAATCCCTTTGCCGCTTTCTTCCGGATTCCGGAAACCTCTGCACACAGCCCGTCCAATTCTTCTTTCTTCCGGTTCATGGAAGTTAAAAGATCATTTAAGTATTTATCATAATCCTGTAATACGGCAATACGCTTTGTTTTTTCTTCCGCTGACTGCAGAATCTCTTCCATCGTATTTCCATACTTGGATTTCAGGTGATTGATCTCATCAAGCCTCTTTTCGGTCTGATAAAAGACTTCGTCATCAAATTCCTCCCCCGACAGGTAGGAAGAAATCTCATGATTGAAATCGCTCAGCAGATTATCAATATCGGTAAGCATCTGTTCCATCTGCGCAATGCGCTCCTCATATGCCGAAACCGAACTGACTTCCCGCAGGGCACGGCTGATAAGTTCCGATGCATTCTCTCCGGTACCGCCGTCTCCCCCGGTAGCTGCACCGGCAGCCGATATGGCATCCATGATCTTTTTTGCGTTTGCAAATCTGCGATACTGTTCTTCCAGCCGGGTATCCTCCCCGACGGAAAGCTGTGCCTCTTCGATTTCCTTTACTTCATACGCAAGAAACGACAACTCCCTGGCGCGCTCCTCGGTATCCAAAGACGAGGACTCCCACTCTTTTTTCAGTTTCCGGTATTCCTGATAACAGGCGGCAAGACGCTCTTTTTTTTCTCCCAGCGCGTCTTTTGCATAGGCATCGAGGATTTCCAGATGTTTCTTTTTGGAAAGAAGGGACTGGTGCTCATGCTGTCCGTGAATATCGATGAGCAGAGACGCCACCTCTTTTAACCGGGAAGCAGACACTGCTTCTCCATTGATCCGCGCAATTGCCCTTCCGGAAGTTATCTTACGACTTAATATTACTGTTTCATCCTCTGTTTCTATGCCCAGTTGCCGGATCGCATCCAGAACCTTTGGGTTTTCAACCGAAAAGACCAGCTCCACAAGTGCGGTCTCTTCGTTATCCCGGAGCAGTTCCTTTGGAACCTTCTCTCCGAGTGCCAGTGCAACCGAACCAATGATGATGGATTTACCGGCACCGGTCTCTCCTGTCAAAATATTAAGTCCTTCTTTAAATTCTACCTCTGTCTCTGTAATAAGAGCAAGGTTCTTCACATGTAGATTTTGTAACATACATTCTCCTTCTACTTTTCCGAAGCATTTTTATTACTGTTCTACAATTTTCCGAAGCTTTTTCATGATGTGCACCGCGTCATCGGACGTACGGATCACACACAGAATCGTGTCGTCTCCCGCAAGTGAGCCGACAATCTCC
>OGMZ01000369.1_pt1 | contig 24452 bp, 20 predicted proteins | sample 1573361 | NCBI WGS metagenome assembly OGMZ01 (sample SAMEA2581995, study PRJEB24529) | metagenome | biome: Human gut stool | place: China | collected 2011
AGTATTTCAAACCGTTCACCGTGGACCATATCCTGATCAAGCCGACCTGGGAGGAGATCCCGGAAGAACATAAGGACAAGCTCCTGATCCAGATCGACCCGGGAACCGCCTTCGGAACCGGAAAACATGAGACAACGCAGCTCTGTATCCGCCAGCTTGAAAAGTATGTAAAGCCGGGCGTAAAGGTCCTTGACCTCGGAACGGGAAGCGGAATTCTCGGGATCGCGGCTTTAAAACTGGGCGCTGATTATGTATTCGGAACTGATCTTGATGAGAATGCGATCACGGCTGTCCATGAAAACCTGGCTGCGAACGAGATCCCGGAGGAGAAGTTCGGCGTGATCCAGGGAAACATCATCGACGACAAGGCAACCCAGGACGCAGCTGGATACGAGTGCTACGATATCGTTGTGGCAAACATTCTCGCCGACATTATCATCCTGATCCAGAAACAGGTTCCGTTCCACTTAAAGAAAGGCGGGATTTTCATCAGCTCCGGTATCATTGATATGAAGGAACAGGCGGTCCGCGAAGCTCTCGAGGCAAACGAAGCGTTCGAGATCCTTGAAGTGACAAGACAGGGCGAGTGGGTATCCTTTACAGCGAGGAAGAAATAGTGTACCATTTTTTTACGGAAACAGAATTTTTTACAGGGACGGAGGCCGTGATCACCGGCCCGGATGTGAATCATATTAAAAACGTGCTGCGGATGAAGCCGGGTGAGAAGATCCTGCTCAGCGACGGAAAGGGAACGAACTGCCTCTGCGAGATCACGGAGCTTTTTCCGGACAAGGTTCTCGCGAAGATCCTGCCGGAAGAGGTGGACGATACGGAGCTTCCGGTACAGGTGACCCTGTACCAGGGACTTCCGAAAGCAGATAAAATGGAATTTATCATCCAGAAATGTGTAGAACTCGGCGTCACAAAGATCGTTCCGGTGGATACCGATCGCGCGGTGGTGAAGCTCGACGCAAAGAAGGAAGAAGCGAAGAGAAAACGCTGGTACGGGATCTCCGAGAGCGCGGCGAAACAGTCGAAGCGCATGATCGTGCCGGAGATCGGAAATGTGATGAAATTCAAGGCGGCGATCGAGGCGGCGAAAGCGGATGACCTGGCGATCATTCCTTATGAGGATTCGGAAAGTCTCCCGGGTGCGGGCGGAATGGCGCTCACGAGAGAGCTGATCGGAAGCTTAAAGCCGGGACAGAAACTGTCCATCTTTATCGGACCGGAAGGCGGATTTTCGGACGGGGAAGTGGAGATTGCGATGAACTCCGGCGTGAGACCGGTGACACTCGGAAAGCGGATCCTGAGAACCGAGACGGCCGGAATGTTCGTGATGGCGGCTGTCGGACTGCTGCTGGAATCATGAAGAAACGTGGAATACGAGAATAAGGAGAACGATCAGGATAACAGAAAAATGACAACAGAAAAACTGTGTGCATGGAGTTATTGCTGATAAACTGGGAGTAATACAACTCATGGATAAGAGAGAAGTTTATTTTGACAACTCCGCGACCACCCGCGCGTTCGATGAAGTGCGCGATATCGTCGCTGAGACGATGACCGTGGATTACGGAAATACGTCCTCCAGACATATGAAAGGTGTGGAGGCGGAAAACTACATTAAGACTGCCCGCGAGGAGATCGCGAAAACGTTAAAGGTAAAGGACAAGGAGATCCTCTTTACCTCCGGCGGAACGGAGTCCAACAACATGGCTCTGATCGGCACGGCGCTTGCAAACAAGCGCGCCGGAAACCACATCATTACCTCCTGCGTGGAACATGCGTCCATCTACAATACGACAGCATTTCTTGAAGAGCTTGGTTTCCGCGTGACCTACCTTCCGGTCGACCACAACGGACATGTCTCCCTGGATGCACTCCGCGAGGCGATCTGCGACGATACGATCCTGGTGTCCGTCATGTATGTGAACAACGAGATCGGCGCTGTGGAGCCGATCGAGGAGATCGCGAAGATCATCAAGGAGAAAAAGCCGTCCGTCTACTTCCATGTTGACGCGATCCAGGCTTACGGAAAATATGTGATCCGCCCGAAAAAACAGGGGATCGATCTGTTATCTGCCAGCGGCCACAAGATCCACGGACCGAAGGGAACCGGCTTCCTCTATATCGATGAGCGCGTGAAGATCAAACCGATCATCTACGGAGGCGGTCAGCAGAAAGGCATGCGCTCCGGAACCGAGAACGTTCCGGGCTGTGCAGGACTTGGCCTTGCGGCAAAGATGGTCTATACAGACCATGACGCGAAGATCGATAAGCTCTACGCGATCAAGGATCGCATGGTGAAAGGCCTGCAGGCGATGGACGGCGTTACGGTCCACGGACTTACCGGACGTGACAGTGCACCGCAGATCGTGGCGGCAGGATTTGAGGGCGTGAGAGCGGAAGTGCTTTTACACGCATTGGAAGATAAAGGGATCTACGTTTCTTCCGGTTCCGCATGTTCATCCAACCATCCGGGTGTGTCCGGAACCTTAAAGGGGATCGGCGTGAAGGATTCCCTGCTCGATTCCACACTCCGCTTCTCCTTCGGCGCATTCAATACGGAGGAAGAGGTGGACTACTGCCTGGGCGTGTTAAAAGAGCTTGTTCCGATGCTGCGGAGATACCGCAGAGCGTAAATATAGAAAACCAATGGAGGAAATTCCGTGAAATACAGATCATTTTTAATTAAATACGCGGAGATCGGCGTAAAGGGAAAGAACCGTTACCTCTTTGAGGACGCCCTTGTAAAACAGATCCATCACCGTTTAAAGAACCTGGAAGGAAAGTTCGAGGTTACAAAGGAAGCCGGAAGAATCTATGCGGAGGCATCTGAAAATTTCGATTACGATGAAGTGATCGACGCTCTCCAGCATGTATTCGGTATCGTCGGGATCTGCCCGATGGTTCAGATCGAGGACAACGGCTACGAGGACTTAAAGGCCCAGGTGGTCAAGTATATCGATGACGCATATGAAGATAAACACTTTACGTTCAAAGTTGTCGCGAGACGTGCGAATAAGCAGTATCCGGTCGTTTCCGACCAGATCAACCGCGACCTCGGCGAGGTGATCTTAAACGCATTCCCGGAGACAAAAGTAAATGTCCACACACCGGACGTATTACTCCGTGTGGAAGTCCGCCACAAGATCAACATCTTCTCCGAGACGATCCCGGGACCGGGCGGAATGCCGATCGGAACCGCAGGACGTGCAATGCTGCTCTTATCCGGCGGTATCGACAGCCCGGTTGCAGGCTGGATGATCGCGAAGCGCGGCGTTACGATCGATGCGACTTATTTCCATGCTCCGCCGTATACAAGTGAGCGCGCGAAGCAGAAGGTCGTTGATCTCGCAAAACTTGTCGCAAAGTACACAGGTCCGATCCGCTTAAATATCATCAACTTTACCGATATCCAGCTCTACATCTACGACCAGTGCCCGCATGACGAGCTTACAATTATCATGCGCCGCTATATGATGAAAATTGCAGAGCATTTTGCCGAAGAGGGAAAATGTCTGGGTATGATTACCGGAGAGAGTATTGGGCAGGTGGCAAGCCAGACCATGCAGTCCCTTGCTGTGACCAATGAAGTGTGTCATATGCCGGTATACCGTCCGCTCATTGCCATGGACAAGCAGGATATTGTATCAATCGCAGAAAAAATTGACACATACGAGACGTCCATTCTTCCGTATGAGGATTGTTGTACGATTTTCGTAGCAAAGCATCCGGTTACCAAGCCAAGCTTAAAACATATTAAAAAATCAGAGTGCCGGCTGGAAGAAAAAATAGACGAACTGATGCAGACAGCAATCGATACGACAGAGACGATTCTGGTAGATGCAGAATAATCTGTTTTTGGAAAATTATTTCCGTGAAACAAAAAATCCCCTGTCTGCAATACAGACAGGGGATTTTGTAAGTAATTACTGGGAAATAATGTATGGCTTTAAAGCTTCCAGAATCTCATTCAGATTATCCTCGGTATGGATGGCGAGATCAATCGGCTTGGAAAGATCCAGGCTGAAAATTCCCATGATGGATTTTGCGTCAATGACATATCTGCCGGAAATCAGATCAAAATCGTATTCAAACTGAGAGATGGTATTAACAAATGATTTTACTTTTCCAATAGAATTTAATGAAATCTGTACTGTTTTCATAATGAAAACCTCCTTGAAAATATTCATGAAAAACTCATGCTGTTTATATCTTTGATAGTAATATTTTTTATTGGAAAAGTCAAGAAATGTATGAAGATAATTGTATAAAGGAGTAAAAATGAAAAAAGCAGCATTACACAATCTGGGATGCAAAGTGAATGCATATGAGACAGAAGCTATGCAGCAGATGCTTGAAGAAGCGGGGTACGAAATCGTGCCGTTTTCGGAGAAAGCAGATGTCTATGTGATCAATACCTGTTCCGTAACAAATATGGCGGACCGCAAATCAAGACAGATGCTGCACCGGGCAAAAAAGCTGAATCCGGATGCGGCTGTTGTTGCTGCCGGATGCTATGTACAGACCAAAGAGGATGAGGCAAAATGTGATGAAGCAATTGATATTCTGATCGGAAATAATCAGAAAAAAGAACTGGTAGAGCGGCTGGATGCTTTCTTTGCGGGCAGAGGAGAAAAGGTGGAGGCTGTGGTGGATATTAACCACGAAAAACAGGCATTTGAGGAGCTGACACTGGATCATGCAGCAGAGCATACCCGCGCGTTTATAAAAGTACAGGATGGCTGTAACCAGTTCTGCAGTTACTGCATTATTCCGTATGCCAGAGGACGGGTGAGAAGCAGAAATGTTCAGAATGTTCTGAAGGAAGTAAAGCGTCTGGCAGTGTCCGGATATCAGGAAGTGGTACTGACCGGAATTCATTTAAGCTCCTACGGGATTGACTGCGGGGAAAGTCTGCTGCATCTGATCCAGATGGTGCATCAGGTGGAGGGAATCCGGCGTATCCGTTTAGGTTCGCTGGAACCGAGAATCGTGACGGAAACATTTGCAGAAGAACTGGCAAAGATGGAGAAGATCTGTCCGCATTTTCATCTGTCACTGCAGAGCGGATGCGATGCAACGCTTGCCCGGATGAACCGGAAATATACGACGGAAGAATACGAAAATGCATGCAGTATTTTACGGAAAAACTTTACGCATCCGGCAATCACAACGGATGTTATTGTTGGATTTCCTGGAGAGACAGAAGAAGAATTTGCACAGACAAAGGAATATTTAAAACGCATTCATTTTTATGAGATGCATATTTTTAAATATTCCCGACGGCAGGGAACCCGTGCGGCAGTGATGGAACATCAGGTGCCGGAGGAAATCAAGACGAAGCGCAGTGCCCAGCTGCTGGCACTTGCGGAAAGTATGTCGAGGGAATTCCGCGCGTATTATGTGGGAAAAGAGGAAGAAGTACTCTTTGAGGAACCAATGGAAGTTGACGGAGAAACGTGGTATACTGGATATACCAAAGAGTATGTAAAGATCGCGGCAAAAACGGAAGAACCGCTTGATAATGTGATGAAAAGGGGAAGAGTGGAAGCGGCTCTGACCGATGAGATTTACCGTATGAAACTATAGCGCTTGTATTTTTCCTCAATTTCGTATACAATAGATGGGACAGGACTTGTTGGAATGAACAAGGGCAGGGACGGCGAATATGGAGAATTTAAATAATACACAATATTTTACAGTACAAAAGGAACCGGAATTACAGGTAAGAGATGTTTTAGAGATCGTATTCCGTGCATTGAGTGAGAAAGGATACAATCCGGTGAATCAGATTGTAGGATATATTATGTCCGGAGATCCGACATATATTACCAGTCATAACAATGCGAGAAGTCTGATCATGAAGGTAGAGCGGGACGAACTTGTAGAAGAAGTTTTACGTGCATACATCAAAAACAATTCCTGGGAATAATCCGGTACGGGAGAATTATGCGGATTTTAGGATTGGATTTCGGTTCAAAGACAGTGGGTGTTGCAGTGAGTGATGCGCTGTTAATTACAGCGCAGGGAGTGGAAATTATCCGAAGGAAAGCTCCGACGAAACTCAGGCAGACACTGGCGCGGATCGAACAGCTGGTAAGCGAGTACGAGGTGGAAAAAATTGTGCTCGGTTACCCGAAAAATATGAACAGTACAGAAGGGGAGCGCTGCGAGAAAACAAAAGAATTCAAGGAAATGCTTGAAAAACGCTGTGGTCTCCCTGTTATTTTATGGGATGAACGGCTGACAACAGTTGCAGCAGACCGTTCGATGATGGAAACAGGAATTCGAAGAGAAAACCGCAAGGAATATGTAGATGAAATTGCGGCTATTTTTATATTACAGGGATATCTGGATTATCTTTCAAATCATCCAGAAGAAAAATAAAAATACAAGGAAAAAATAAATGGAAAAAATTCAGTTTACAGATCCGGACACCAATGAGGTGGTGGAATTTGCTGTGGAAGAACAGACACAGCTGAATGGAATCAGATACTTACTTGTCTCTGATGGCAATGAAAACGGGGACAGTGAAGCATATATATTAAAAGAAATAAAGACACAGGATGAGGAAGTATTTTACGAGATGGTAGATGATGATACAGAGTTTGCTGCACTCGCGAAAATATTTGCTGAACTTGCGGATGAAGAAACACAGCTTTTATATTAGAGCGGAATATTATATTTGGAGGATTTATGAAAAAACAGGAAAAACAGAATAACAGTAAGCTTAAGATTATACCGTTGGGAGGTCTTGAGCAGATTGGTATGAATATTACTGCCTTTGAATACGAAGACAGTATTATTGTGGTGGATTGCGGTCTCGCATTCCCGGAAGATGACATGTACGGAGTGGATCTGGTGATTCCGGATGTCACTTATTTAAAGGAAAATATTGATCGTGTCAAAGGATTTTTTATTACGCACGGACATGAGGATCATATTGGTGCCATCCCATATGTTTTAAAAGATGTCAATGTGCCGATTTATTCGACTAGACTGACCAATGCCCTGATCGAGCACAAACTCGAAGAGCATGATATGCTCAAAAAAGTAAAAAGAAAAGTTGTCAAATACGGACAGCACATCAATCTTGGATGTTTCCGTGTAGAGTTTATCCGCACGAATCACAGTATTCAGGATGCGGCGGCACTTGCGATTTATTCCCCGGCAGGAATTGTCCTGCATACAGGAGATTTTAAGGTTGATTATACACCGGTATTTGGAGATGCCATTGATCTGCAGCGTTTCGGCGAGATCGGTAAAAAAGGAGTGTTAGCACTGCTTTGTGACAGTACCAATGCGGAGCGCCCGGGATTTACAGATTCCGAAAAGTCAGTAGGAAAAACGCTGGATAACATTTTTTCCGAGCATAAAAATACAAGAATTATTATTGCGACATTTGCATCCAATGTGGATCGTGTGCAGCAGATCATCAATTCTGCAGACAAGTTTGGCAGAAAAGTTGCGATTGAGGGACGAAGCATGGTCAATATTGTATCCATCGCTTCGGAACTGGGATATATTTCCCTGCCGGATAACATTCTGATTGATGTGGATCAGCTGAAAAATTATCCGGATGAAAAGACGGTTATCATTACAACGGGAAGCCAGGGAGAGTCCATGGCCGCATTGTCCCGCATGGCATCCGGCATGCACCGTAAAGTTACCATTAAGCCAAATGATACCATTGTATTCAGTTCCCATCCGATTCCGGGAAATGAGAAATCGGTTACCGGTGTGATCAATGAACTGATGCGCAAGGGTGCAGATGTGATTTTCGAAGATGTACATGTCAGCGGACATGCGTGCAAGGAAGATATCAAGCTGATTTATTCTCTGGTAAATCCGCTGTACGCGATTCCGGTGCATGGAGAATACAAGCATCTGATTGCACAGGCGAAGATTGCGGAAGAGCTTGGATATGACAGTGATCATATCAAAATCCTTTCTTCCGGAGATGTGCTTGAGATCGATGAGAATGGTGCAGAAGTGACCGGACATGTGCCGGTTGGCAATGTAATGGTAGACGGACTTGGTGTCGGAGATGTCGGAAATATCGTTCTTCGGGATCGTCAGCGTCTGGCAGAAGACGGAATTATTATTGTCGTCATGACACTCGAAAACGGATCCGGACAGGTACTTGCAGGACCGGATATCGTATCGAGAGGTTTCGTCTATGTACGTAATTCCGAGAGTCTGATGGATGAAGCAAAAACCGTTCTCGATAAGACCATGGATTATTGTATGGATCACAACATTACAGATTGGGGCAAGATCAAAAATGAAGTAAAAGATGCTCTGGGTGATTTCGTCTGGAAAGAGACCAAGAGACGTCCGATGATCATGCCGATTATCATGGAAGTATAGGGGTATTATGAATAAAGCTTTGTTCACTTTCATTAAAATTGCGTTTGTTATTATGCTGATCCTGCTGATTTTATATGGAACCGTTCATTTATGCAGGACCTGTTATGATTACGGGTATCGTTTCTTTGCAGAAAAGCAGATGGTACCGGATACGCAGGATGTGGAAAGCACGGAGGCACAATAGAAATAAATATGATAGTAGATGAACGACTGGTAACATATATCAATTCCCTGGATACGGGAAATACCAGAATTTTGGATGCTGTCGAACGAGAAGCTCTGGATTCCTATGTTCCGATTATTCGGAAGGAGATGCAGAGCTTTTTGAAGCTTTTGCTGGCGATGACAAAACCAAAAAGAATTCTGGAAGTCGGTACTGCGGTAGGGTTTTCTTCCATTCTGATGGCAGAATATGATCCGGTACCGTGTGAGATTGTCACGATTGAAAATTATGAAAAGCGAATCCCGATTGCCCGGGAAAATTTTAAGAGAGCAGGGAAAGAAGAGCAGATTACACTGCTTGAAGGGGATGCAGCGGAAATCCTTCCGACACTCACCGAGCCGTTTGATCTGATCTTTATGGATGCCGCAAAAGGACAGTATATTCATTTTATGCCGGATATTCTGCGTCTGCTGAAAACCGGAGGGACACTTGTCTCGGATAATGTGCTGCAGGATGGGGACATTATTGAGTCCCATTATGCGGTGATCCGCAGAAACCGGACGATTTACAAACGGATGCGGGAATATTTGTATGAGTTAACGCACCGGAAAGATCTGGTAACAGCGGTGCTGCCGGTGGGAGATGGAATTACAGTCAGTACAAAAGTAGAGGTAGAAAACGATGAGAAAGAATGAGTTGCTTGTTCCGGCAAGCAGTCTGGAAGTATTAAAAATTGCAGTTATTTATGGAGCCGATGCGGTCTACATCGGGGGAGAGGCATTCGGACTCAGAGCCAAGGCAAAAAACTTTACCATGGAAGAGATGGCAGAGGGAATTGCATTTGCACATGCACGGGGAGTTAAAGTTTATGTGACGGCAAATATTCTGGCACATAATTATGATCTTGACGGTGTGCGGGAATATCTTAGGGAACTGCAGAACATGAAGCCGGACCGGCCGGATGCTCTGATCATTGCAGATCCGGCAATCTTTACGATCGCCGGAGAAGTATGCCCGGATATTGACCGCCATATCAGTACACAGGCAAACAACACCAATTACGGAACATTTCAGTTCTGGGAGAAACTCGGTGCTACCCGTGTGGTAACGGCAAGAGAACTTTCCCTGCGGGAGATCCGGCAGATCCGGGAACACATTTCCGATGATCTGGAGATAGAGACATTTGTACATGGCGCTATGTGTATTTCCTATTCTGGAAGATGTCTGCTGTCCAATTATTTTACAGGAAGGGATGCCAACCGCGGGGCATGTACACATCCGTGCCGGTGGAAATATTCTGTGGTTGAAGAGAAGCGTCCGGGTGAGTATTTTCCGGTATATGAGAATGAGCGCGGAACCTATATTTTCAATTCCAAAGATCTGTGTATGATTGAGCATATTCCGGATCTTCTGGAAGCAGGAATTGACAGTTTTAAGATTGAGGGACGTATGAAGACCGCACTTTATGTGGCAACGGTGGCGCGTACTTACCGTAAGGCGATTGACGATTATCTGGAATCTCCGGAGAAATATCAGGAAAATATGCCATGGTATCTCGAACAGATCAAAAGCTGCACATACCGCCAGTTTACCACGGGATTTTTCTACGGAAAACCTTCGGAGGAGACACAGATTTACGATAACAACACGTATGAAAAGGGATATACCTATCTGGGAATTGTCGGTCCGAAAAATGAAAAGGGAATGTACCGGATGGAACAAAAGAATAAATTTTCTGTCGGAGAACAGATCGAAGTGATGAAACCGGACGGACGCAATGTGACCGTTACGGTGCGGGGACTGATGGATGAAAAGGGAGAGCCGATGGAATCCTGTCCGCATCCGCAGCAGATCTTTTATGTGGATCTGGGGATGGAACCGGATGAATATGATATTCTCCGGAGACGGGAAGAAGAAGCGATCGCCCTGGATTAAAAAAATCTTAAGAAACACCCTCTGTCTGAACAATTGCGAAAGCACAGAGGGTGTGCTAATATAAGACAAAAGGACGTTGTTCTTAAGTAGCGAGTGAACCAGATAAGGAGGAGAGATTATGCGTTTGCAAAGCAAAAAACTGATTGCTGTATTGTGTGCGCTGGCAATGATTATTTCTGTATTTCCAGTACAGGCAGATGCGGCAGCAAAACCGAAATTTGTAAAGAATTATACGGTTCTTTATGAAAACAGCACCGGTAAGGGGGTGTATAAATATACCGTAACCAATCTTACCAAAGGGCAGAGGGTAAAATGGAGCCTTTCCGGCACCGGAAAAAGTTATGCAAAGCTGAAGAAAACAACGACATCCGTGAGCGGAAAGACATCTGCAAACAGTCTGACAATCCGCACCCAGGGAAAGGCAGCCGCAAAGAATAAAACCGTGATGGTAACTGCAAAAGTTTACAAAGGGAAGAAGTGCGTGAGCACGGTCAGGACTAAGTCTGCCAAGATTAAAATACTGCCGAAAACAATTTCTATTGTAGATAACGGAGTCTTGAAATATCAGGTGGGACAGACCTATCAGTTCCAGTTCCGTATCACTCCGGCAAATGCCATCAGCACCAATGTCTGGACTGCTGTGGATGGAAACGGAAATGATGTTTCGTCCATGATTACAAAGACCGGTGCATTTACTCCGGCAAAAGAAGGTACTTATACCATCACCGTGCAGGCAAAAGCGGGAAATAAAGTGGTTTCCGACAGCAAGGTTATCACTGTCGCAACTTCCATGACCGGAATTGCACAGATGGCAGCAAACAAGGTAGCGGCTGTATATTCCGGAAATGCCAAAAATCTTGTGAAAACAGGAGATTTTTCTATCCGGACCCAGGCGGGTGCAAAGATGGAAATCAAGTCGGCTGTATTTTCCGATGACGGAACACAGGTATTTCTTACCACCTATAATCAGCTGAAAGACGGTGCAGTCTATACGGTTACCGATGGACAGTCAACATATGACTTTACCGCATCCGTGGGAAGACCGGTCAGCCTTAGAGTTGTGACAACAGAAGTGACCGTCGGAAAAGAGACACCAATCGAATACGAGATTCTTGATGCGAATGGAATTGATGTCAAGACAGCATATCCGGGAGATATTACTTATACGGAACGGATTACAAATGGTTACCGTACAAAGGATAATAAGATTTATATGACCGGAGTGGGAGATACCGGAACGGTTACACTGACTTATAAATGTGCAAGTGATCCGAATCTGGTACTGACCGGAAGCGGAACCTTTGTATGTAAGGCAGCCAGTGTGTCAAACAACACAAACCTTACACTTACTTCTTCGGAGGCAGTGCCGAATTACAGTGCATCCAATTACAAGGACAATCATAATGTAGCATCCGGCAGCAATTATTATGTACATTTCCGGGCTTTGGATACAGACAATACCGAGATGAAGTATGACAGCATCAAGTTTGAGTCTTCCGATCCGGACACATTGCTTGTAAATCCTGGAAAGAACAATGTTGCTTATGCAACAGCAATCAAGACAGGTACCGCAAATATTATCGTTACCGCAACCTATGCAAAGCAGGAATACACTTATGTATACGAGATTACGGTAGCGGAACCGGCATACCTTGCAACATTGTCTGCAGATAATACGCAGATTACCATGTCAAACGCTTATGCAACAGGGTATAAGGAATATGTTAATATTGAGGGAAGAGATCAGTATGGACAGAGTCTGAGACTCGAGAATGAGACATACCAGATCGTAGAAAACAGTACCAATAAAGTATCTATGGCTACCTATGATCCGACAACCGACCGTATGGTATTTGACGCATCCGGAAGAGCAGCAGGTGTTTACAATTATACCCTGACCCTGACAATGAACGGACATAAGGCATCCGTTAATGTTACCGTTGTTGTACAGACTCCTCCTTATAATGGAGCATCTTCCTATAAGGTTGATATCAGCAAACCGGTCATTGATCTGGCAATTACTTCTGGAGCATCTGCATCGGATCTGCTTGCATCAAAAGTGACAACACTGCGTCTGGCAGAGTATCGCGGAGGCGTATTCTATCGGTATGTGAATATTGCATCTGTAAGGATCAGTAAGGGTGGACAGTATTATGGAAGTGATCTGTCAAAGGGTGGATCTTCAACAGAACCTGCAGCAATTGGCAGTGGATCAGAAATTCCGATTTCTGCGGTTTCACTGAATGGAAATGTTGTGACAAAGGCACAGACAGGTACTTATCTGCTGGAACTGAAGTTCTATCCAAGTGATGGACAGAGCACATCACTGGCTACAACTACGGGATATCTGGAAGTTACCGACAGTCAGGCAAATCCAGTGATCAGTGTAGATCGCACCGTATCTACACTAAACTGTAAGACGGCACTGGATCTGGCAAAGAACTGCCTGAGCATTCAGGGAATGGATGGCGGAGTGATTGCAGACTGTACCGTCACCGGATCGAGTGTACCGGGCGCAAGTTATTCCGTTACTTCAGGAATGTCTGTCAATATCAATTCTGTTGTTGTACAGGCAACCACAACACTTTCCGATAAGACAACGGTTGTATCTAATTATACGGTTTCTGTGGGAAAGACATTGAGAAATCAATAGTAAGCTGTTTATTGGTAATGGCATGTAAATAGTGGGGTATGATTCTTTGAATCATGCCCCCTTTTAAGTCAAAATCTGGTGATGCAGACTTTGACCGGGTATTTAATGGAGAAGAAGGAATGAGACAACAACTTCTTGATGAACTTATGCAGATATCAGAAGAGGAAAGTAAATATAAGGCAGGACAGGCAGCGATTGAGGAACAGTTATACAGCGAAGCGTCCATACAGGAGATTGATCGTCAAAAACTGCTCAGAAGGGGAAAACTGATTACTGTAAGACGTCACAGCAGATTTGTGGAATTTCCGTTGCACCGGCATAATTATGTGGAATTTATGTATGTGGTACAGGGGGAGATTACACATGTAATTGACGGAAAGGAATTAACACTTTATAAAGGAGATTTACTGATGCTCAATCAGTATGTGGAACATGCGATTCACAGAGCTGAATTTGAAGACATTGGAATCAATTTTATTGCTTTGCCGGAATTTTTTGAAATTCCGCTTGGAATGCTTCAGGAAAAAAATGTTTTAGCGGAGTTCATTGCAGGGGCATTCCGGCAGAAGAGTCCGGTTCCTCATTATCTGATTTTTCGTTTAAAGGAGAATCCCCAGATTGAAAATCTGATGGAGAATATGATAGAATCCATGCTTTATGAATATATGAATGAAGATGTTATCAATCAGTATTCCATGGGACTTGTCTTTTTGTATTTGTTAAATCATTTGGAGAATTTGAGCCATAATTCTTCTATGGATTACAAGGAGACTATTGTGCAGTCGGTTCTTGAATATATCAACAGTGATTGTAAAAATGCAAATTTGACAAAGATTGCAGCAGATACACATCAGTCAGTTACCGTATTAAGTAAGCTGATCAAGCAAAAGACAGGGGCAAATTTTCAGGATTTACTGCAACAGAGGCGATTTCAGGCTGCGGTCAAACTTCTTGAGGAAACGGATCTGTCAATCGAAGATATTTCACTTGATGTAGGATATGAGAATCAGAGTTATTTTTTCAGGCAATTTAAAAAAAGATTTGGTATGACACCGAGATCTTATCGCATAACACATCAAAAATAAAAATATCAAATAAGGACAGTTTTTTGGTCTAATCAGAGGCTAAAAAGCTGTCCTTATTTTTGTTATGGTGAAGCAAATGAAAAAGGAGGCGTGTTTTATGGATACGATACGTGCTATTATTTTTGACCTGGATGGGGTCATTTGTTTCACAGATAACTATCACTATCAGGCGTGGAAAGAATTGGCAGATGCAGAAGGAATCTATTTTGATGAGAAAATTAATGGACGATTAAGGGGTGTAAGCCGTATGGAAAGCCTTGATATCATTTTGGAGCGAGCATCAAGATGCTATACACAGGAAGAAAAAGAACAGCTTGCTACAAGAAAGAATGAAAGTTACGTTCGTCTATTGGAAAAGATGTCTCCAAGGGATCTTTCGGATGAAGTAAAAAATACGTTGGACACCTTGCGACAGCGCGGTTACAAGCTTGCAATCGGATCAAGCAGTAAGAATACAAAGAAGATTTTAAAGCAAATTGGATTAGATGGATATTTTGACGCGGTCAGCGATGGAACAAACATTACAAAGTCAAAACCGGATCCGGAGGTTTTTATAAAAGCGGCGGAAATGGTTGAGGAAAAGCCGGAAAATTGTCTTGTTGTAGAAGATGCACTTGCAGGAATTGATGCGGCTTATGCCGGTGGATTCATAAGTGCAGGGATTGGAGATGCCGCGAGTCATAAATATGTGACATATCCAATCCATACATTTTCGGATCTGCTTTCCATTGATAAGTTGTGAAAAAGTCAGTGGAGAGGTGTAATTTGAATTAATCGTACCTCTAACAATTCTAATGTGACATCCAGTTCGAGGATTTCATCGGAGTTGACAGACACAATTTTCTGATGAAATCCAGGAACGGATGATTTTTTTAACCAATCAATTTCCTGAGGTGTAGTAAGTTCCAATGCACCCATAGAAACCCATTGATCGAAAGCACTTCCATGCGTTCGATTTACATAGGTTTCAGAAATCTTATAGTTTCCCTGTGGAATATCAGATAAACACAGGGAGATCATTACCGGTTCCGAATCAGCAAAAACGGTATAGCGGTCTGTTTCTGTCATATCAAAAAGTTCTCCATTCGCATATAAGTAATTAAAATGCCTGTAATTGTAAAGCATGACTTGAAAACTATCATTTTCACGGGTGATAAAATATTCGTCTCCACGCCCAAGAAACTGATCACCCAATTGTTGAAGAAGTGTGTAGGCATAATAACTGGCTTTTGGAATTCCATTTACGGTAAAAAGACCAAGTCCACCGAAAAATAACATATTTGGTAAAGAACTGTCTGCCATAAGATCTGTGAGCGCCTGATAAGTAAAACTTTCCAGACGGTCATAGTTTTCAAGGATGTTCTTGACAATATAACAGGATTTGAAGCAGGTATCATTCAGTAGATCCTGTTGGCTTGGTGTATTATTCCATTCGGATAAGTAGATTGGCAATTTACCAAGATTTAGCCGGCGTCGTTCTCTGAGAACCTGCATGACAAAATCTTTGAGTCCGTCTGGTGATTCCGATAAACTCATGGCATATATGAAACCGAAAGATTCTTTTGAATGATTTTTATTGAAAATCAGTTTGGTGTCATAATAAGTGAAACTTAAACTGTCAGGGATGCAGTCGTTTTGTTTACACCATTCCAGAAAGTTCAGATACCAGTTTTCGTAGCCTTCGGATACGATGTAGTAAGTCGGCGGAAGACTAAATTCAATATCCGGACAGAAATTTTTTACGCAAAGGAAAGTTTCCTTATAAAACTGAAAGAAGTCTTTTTCGTTTGAAAATCCGAAAAGATCCATGTTTGTGTTGGGCTGGTTCCAAAGACCGAATTTCCATGAGCGAATTACCTCAAGTCCATAGCGGTTGCTGATATGTTGCAGAAACTCTGAAACAAGCCGGCACCATGCGGCAATGGAATGGGGTTGGCTGACATTAGAACCAAACAAGCGTTTATTTGGATATTTGGCGAGCTTTTCCGGCATGTAAGAAAGTTGAATCCATGGATTAAGATGAAGTTTGGTTACAAAATCAAGAATTTTATCAATATATGTAAAACTGTACACAGGTGTACCGTTTGCTTTCTCATTGTACACATGCAGATCATCTGAAAATATACCGCATAATTTAATATATTCAAATCCAATCCTATTTTGAAATCTGGTCAACATTTCCTGAATATCACAGATTAACACATCACTGGCACGACCGACTGTCATCATTTTTTTCCATGTATGTAGCAATACGTAAGAACTTCCATTTACAGAGAAATCAATTTGTTTTTTTGATATAGGGGATACGACGTGGGTATGTGTATTGTCGTTTAAATATTTCTTTAATCCTGCAATATAATTATGTTGTTCTAATTGTTGAGAGGTCTGTTGCTTTTCTTTTTTTTGCTCGCGCCGATATTCTTTTGGCAGCATTCCATATTCTTTTTTTAAAAGAGTTACAAAGGCATGACTATTAGGAAATCCGCTGTCAATCGCTACTTCATCAATATTTTTATCTGTTATGGAAAGTTCCTGCATCGCATGCATAAGGCGGTATTGATTCAGGTAGCTTAGAAAATTCATCCCAAAATAGTCAACGAAGAATTTTGAAAGATAGGGAACGGACAAATGAACTTCATCGGCAAGTTCTTTTAAGGTTATGTTTTCTGTATAGCGCTGTTGGATTAATTGTGATATTTCTGCTATCCGGATAGCGTATTTGTGGTTTTTCTTTTCATTTGCAGTCGATAATTTTACACGGAAATGAAGGTACATAATATCCATAACATTATAGATATATGACCAGTTGCGAAGTTCGTAGCCATCTTTTTTGTCCACATTTGTTTTGATGATGTGAGCAATCAGAGAGCGTAATTGTGCAATTGCTTCCTGATTATCCGACATGGGACTAATACAGAAGAAGCGGGGATGTGATGGAACCGGCAGAATCTGTTCAAATAATGTTTGATTAAACAGAACGGTTATGATGACACAATTGACACCATGTAGTTCATGAAGTGTAAGTGGATTGATGCAAAAAATATCATCTTCCCTGAGACTGTACATATGATCATCAAATTGTAATGTACAGCTTCCGGAAACAATCATGGACAATTCAAAATAATCATGCATCTGTTGGCGGATATGATCAAATCGCTGCATCGTACACCGGATCGGCATGTGTACATCGTTATCGGAAATAAGATAGTAGTTCTCTGACATAAAATTCCTCCATTTCATATAAAAAGGTAACTATATTGATTAAAACATATATGCAATACAAAAATCAATAAAAACATAGGATTTTTAATCTATTTTTTAGAGGCGAGACTAAATTTAAGGTAAACGTATAGAAAAAAGAAAAACACATTAAAAAAATGAGTGAAACAGATAAAAAACAAAATCACATAAAAATTAACAAAAATCTATAATAAGCATAAAGACGAGGTGATAAAAATGAGTGAACCAATTTTAACAGTTGCAAATATGAATAAGAAATTTGGAAGTACAGTGGCTTTGAATGATGTATCACTGACTGTATATCCGGGAGAAATAAGAGGACTCATTGGAGAAAACGGATCGGGAAAGTCAACGGTTACTTCTATTGTAGCAGGAATGCAGGAATGTGACAGCGGTGCGATGACATTTCAGGGACAGAGCTGGAAGCCGCTTAGCATGATCGATGCACTTCACAAGGGAATTGGAATGATTGTTCAGGAGAGCGGAACAATACCGGGGATTACGGTAGCTGAGAATATTTTCCTTGCGGAGTCTGAAAAGTATAAGAATAAGTTCGGCCTGATTAATCGTAAGAAAATGAATGCGGATGCGACCAGGGTGATGAAAAATATCGGTGTCAATGATGTAACAGGCGAAATGCTTATGCAGAAGCTTGATTTTCAAACCAGAAAGCTTGTAGAGATTGCTAAAGTTGTGATGAAAGAACCTCAGATTCTGGTAATCGATGAGACGAGTACAGCATTATCACATGACGGAAGAGAAATTTTATATGACATTATGAATCGCTTCCTTAAAGAAAATAAATCAGTGATTTTTATTTCGCATGATCTGGATGAAATTATGGAAGTCTGTGATACGTTGACCGTTCTTCGAGATGGCAAGATTATCCGGACATTTGAAAAAGCAGAATTTGAGGCCGGAGCAATCCGCGCGAGCATGATCGGAAGAGAGCTGCAAGGTGATTATTATCGAAGTGACTTTCAGGCAAGTTCACAGCCGGAAGTGGCATTGGATGTAAGAAATCTGGTATATGCAGACCGGTTAAAAGGGATTTCATTTCAGGTGCATAAAGGAGAAATCGTTGGAATCGGTGGATTGGCACATTGCGGAATGCATTCTCTTGGAAAGGTTTGTTTTGGAGCATTAAAGCCGGAAGAGGGAAGCGTTACGGTGGAAGACGGAACAATCATTGACAGTCCGGCAATTGCAATGAAGAAACGTGTGGGTTATGTATCGAAGGACAGAGATGTTGAGTCGTTATGTCTTAATGCAAGTATTGAAGATAATATTTCAATTGCAGGAATGAGTGAATTTGCGATCAATAATTTTCTGATTCTGAAAAATCGAGAAAAAAAATATGTGAATCATCAGATTGAAGAATTGTCCATCAAATGTGCGGGAAGAGATCAGTCAGTATCACAGCTTTCCGGAGGAAATAAGCAGAAGGTCGTATTTGGAAAATGGATTGGATGTGGAAGTGAAATCCTTATTCTGGACTGTCCGACACGAGGCGTGGATATCGGTGTAAAACAGGCAATGTACCAGCTTATGGTGAGATTGAAAAATGAGGGAAAATCAATCCTTATGATCAGTGAGGAATTACCGGAACTGATTGGAATGAGTGATCGGATTCTAATTATGAAAAATGGTGAGGTCTCTGCGGAATTTGAGAGAAGCGAAACTCTTTCTGATGCACAGATTATTGAATATATGATTTAGGAGGCAAAAAAGAATGACGAAAAATAAAAAAATGATGATAAGTGCGTTGCCTTTTGTAGCACTTGTCGTATTGCTTGCAGTATTTTGTGGAATTGTAAGCAGTAAAGGATATCGTCTGGATATGTATATTAAGATTGTATTTAATGAAGGGATTGTATTATCAATTGTTGCAACAGGTGCAATTTTTATTTATACACTGGGTTCATTTGATATCAGCCTGGGAGCCGCAACGCTTTTTGCGGCCACGCTGGGAGTACTTACCTATAATGCAACTGAAAATTTTGCGTTGATGATTATCGTGATTTTATTAGCAGGAATTGTTTGCTCACTGGTCAATTCAGTGCTTGCGTCCATATTTCATATTCCGGTGTTTGTTACAACGGTAGCAATGATGTCCGTGTTATCCGCGATTGCATCGCAGATTATTACGACAAAAGGTGGTGCGGTTGGTGGAATCAGTATTCCAAGCGAGGTTGTAAAACATCTGGATAACTCGGCATTTAAGATTGGAGTTCTGGTAATCTGGGTTGCGATCTGTGTATTTGTTTTTGATTATACAAAGTTTGGAAGAAGAGAAAAATTTGTAGGTGGAAACCCAATCTGTGCGCAGCTTTCCGGTATTAAATATAACACATATGCAATATTGGGCTTCCTTTTGGCGGGAGTAGGAGTAGGAATCGGTGCATTTATGACATTGGTATATACACCATCTGTTACAACAACGACAGCCGGGGATATTGGAATGAATATTATGGTTGCAATTGTATTTGGAGGAATGCCGATTTCAGGTGGTGCCAGATCAAAGATTTACGCGGCAGTTGTTGGAGGATTCTCTTATATTGTATTAAATAATATTTTGGATCTGCTCATTGATTCTACATCGGGATATGGCATTACGCAGATTGTAAGTGCAGTGTTTTTTCTGATTATAGTATATGTTGCAAGCGTTAACTATCGTTCGCAGACTTTACCGCGATAAAACAAGAATTTAACACATTGTGTGTTAAAGATAAATTTTAAAAGAAAACAGGGAGGAAGAAATTTATGAAACGAACAATGAAAAAAATGTTAAGCTTTGGTCTTGTTGCAGCTATGTCTCTGACAATGCTGGCCGGATGTGGAAACAGTAAGGATGCAACAAATGATACAAATGTTTCAAATGGACAGGAGGAAAAAAAGCCGACAGGAGATGTCAAGATTGGTGTTCTGGTTCAAGATGTCAGTGGTGAGGAAGCATTAGGATTCCGTTCTTACTATGAGAATTATATTGCGGATCAGTATGGTGTAACATTTACTTACACAGACGAACTTAAGGATGCTGCAAGTGAGAAATCTGCAATTGAGAAGTTTGCTTCTCAGGGATATCAGGCAGTCATTTCTTTTTCAAGCAATGATCGTGCATTACAGATTGAAACATGTGAGGAAAACAAGATTTATTATGCAGTTGCAGCAGGAACACTTGATCAGGAACAGTTTGAAAAATATAAAACAGATGAATATTTTCTTGGACAGGTGGGTCCGAGTATGGATACAGAGTATGAAGCTGGTGTAGAAATGGGAAAGTTCTTTGCAGATAAAGGCATTAAGACTGCTGCAATCTATGGCGCATTTATTCCGAATCCAATGCACGTATATCGTACAGCCGGCGTACTTGCAGGACTTGGACTTTCTTACGGCGGAGCGACAACTGAAGAGGATGTAGTTGGTTTGATTTTTGCTGATCAGGGTATAGATTTGTCAAAGATTTCAGGAGATATCAAGATCGTATCTTATTTACAGGGATATGGTGATACAACAACAGACGAGATCAATGCAGCCATTCAGGCGGCTCCGGAAGCATTCATCTCTGTCGGAATGGCAACAACATTCTTTACACAGCAGTTGAATGCAGCAGGTATTGAGTTTTCTGATATTGATTCCTTTACCAAGAGTAATGGAGAGGCAATCACAAACGGAAAGCTTGTATATCTTGCTGGAAAATATTCATCATCGGTAGGACCTGCTTTTGCATTAGTGATGAATGCAATCAATGGGAATGTAATTCGTGATGCGCAGGGAAATGCTGTGTCACTCAGCCAAAATTATCAGGTAGCAACAGATAGTGAGACATTTGATAAATTTTACAAGAATGATAATGGTGATAACCCGATTTACAGTAGGGATACATTGGATCAAATTATTGGTGATACAGTTACTTTTGATACTATCAATGAGGTGGTTGCATCTAATTAACTTGTTTTTTATTATTTGGTCGCGGCTTCTTAAAGAAGCCGCACCCTCTCCCAATAGATGAATTTATTACTTTCATCTATTGGGAGAGGGTATGAAAAATTATCCTGTAAAAAGAAAGGAGAAGATAACATGAAAAGTAAAATCAGACTTTGTATAAAAAATTTAGCAGGAGCACTTGCCATACCGGTACTGGTGGCTATTTTGTTACAGGGTATTTGTATGGCAAAAGGAAAAACAATGATCATGAATATGACAAGCTTTGACAATTTTGTTGTCTATATTGCAATTGTTATGATCACAACTATCGCTTTGTCCATCAATCTTAACAGTGGACGTTTTGATTTCTCTTTGGGATCAATGGCATTGCTTTCCTCTGTGATTGGTGCAAAGATTACATATTCGTTTTTAGGTGGAGGTCAGGGCAGTGCACCGATAATGCTGATGCTTACTATTTTATTTGGTATGCTGCTTGGACTGATTTCCGGTGTTTTGTATGTGGTTTTACATTTGCCACCAATTATTACGTCTCTTGGTGTAACACTGATTTATGAAGGAATTCTTTTTACAATTACAGAAGGTCGTTACGTTATGAAAGAGGTACAGAATTCATCCATGACTGCTTTTACAGGAAACTGGCTTTATGCAGCAATTATTATTGTGGCGGTACTGGTAATTATTATTGGACTCTTTGATTATACAAAATTCGGATACGATTATAACGCACTTAAGAATGGTCAGAAGGTTGCAGTTAATACCGGAATTAAAGAAATTCCAAATGCAATTGCCTGTTATGTGATCTGCGGTGGCCTGATGGGAATTGTTGGCTTTTTAAACGCTTCCAGAAATACAACCATCAATGGAGGTCAGCTTAACTTTGGATCTATCAGTATTATGTTTACTGCATTTCTTCCAATGTTTATTGGATCTTATATCAGCAGATTTACCAATGAAAAGATTGGATTTTTACTTGCAGCTTTATGTATGTCAATGTTGAATTCCACATTTGCGGTATTCTCAAATGAAGTAAATGCATCCATGCAGGCAATCATTAATGCTTTATTGCTTGTAGTGTTCCTAATTTATCTGAGTAACGAACATTTATTGATTCGTGTGTTTACCGGAAAACGCAAATAAATTGCGTCAAGTTTTTACAAAAAACCTGACATGTAGCGTCAGTCTTTGCTGAATGCAACCTTAAATAACTGATGCTTAACAAATGGAGGACAGAAATATGATCAATTTGACAAAGGCACCCTTCTTTCTTGTGAAAGAGGATATCGAGTGGGTTGAAAATACAAAAAAAGCAATGACGTTAGAAGAAAAAATCGGTCAGTTATTTGTACCGATCGGATATTCAGGAGATGCAGATTATCTGGAACATGTTATGCTTTCACACCATATCGGTGGAATCATGTATCGGTGCGGTGAGGCTAAGGAGATGCAGAGAACACATCGTTATCTTCAGGAACATAGTAAAATTCCACTTTTGGTCGGAGCTAATCTTGAGGATGGTGGATGTGGAATTGCAACGGATGGAACACAGTACGGAAAACAGATGCAGATAGCTGCAACCGGAGATACCGAGGACGCCTATCGTTTAGGAAAAGTAAGTTGCAGCGAGGGGGCAGCGGTGGGATGTAACTGGGCGTTTGCACCAGTGGTTGATATTGATAGAAACTGGAGAAATCCGATTACTAATGTGCGTACATATGGTGACGATCCGGATCGGGTCTTAGCATGTGGTGTTAATTATATAAAGGCTGCAAAAGAAGAAAATGTACTTGTTGCAATTAAACATTTTCCGGGAGATGGCTGCGATGAGGTGGATCAGCATATTCTTACCAGTGTGAACAGTCTCTCCTGTGAGGAGTGGGATGCAACCTACGGAAAGATTTACAGCGGACTGATTCAGGCGGGAGCGCAGACGGTGATGGTCGGTCATATTGCACAGCCGGCATACCAGAAAGCTTATAATCCGGATTTTCCGGACAAGTTAGTTCCTGCAACACTTTCTCCGGAACTGTTAAAAGGCTTGCTTCGTAAAAAGCTTGGATTTAACGGATTGATTGTTACCGATTCTACCTGCATGGTTGGTTTTAGCTGTGCAATGGAAAGAGAGAAGGCGGTGCCTTATGCAATTGAAGCCGGATGTGATATGTTCCTCTTTAATAAAGATCTGGACGAAGATTATCGGTATATGTTAAACGGATACAGGCAGGGAATTCTGTCGGAGCAGCGTTTGGACGAGGCAATCACAAGAATTCTTGCAACTAAGGCTGCGCTGGGTCTTTATAAGAAAGCAAAGAGTGAGATTGTGCCGACGGAAGAAGCACTTCGTGTGATGCGTTCGGACGAACATGTCACATGGGCGAAAGAAAGTGCCAATGCTGCGGTTACGCTGGTTAAGGATACACAGAAGATCTTGCCGCTGAGTCCGCGGAAAACGAAGAAAGTACTGCTTGAGATTATGGGAGATTTCCCTTCAAATGAGAGAGTGTTGGAGAGTTTTCGAAGCAAACTGGTAAAAGAAGGCTTTGATGTAACGATATATGAACCGGAGAATTTCGAGACTGCAAAATTTGATGTCGGGACGTTTAAGAAAAGTTATGATCTCGTTATCTATATAGGAAATGTTGAGAATGCTTCCAATAAAGTGACCAATCGTCTTTCCTGGTACACATTCTGGGGAAACGGAAACAATGTTCCGTGGTTTGTTGCGGAACGTCCGGTGATGTTCATCAGCCTCGCAAATCCGTATCATCTGATAGATGTGCCGATGATCAAAACCTATATCAACGGATATTCTAACAGTGAGTATGTGATAGAAAGCGTTGTGGAAAAAATCATGGGAAGAAGTGCATTTACTGGTAAGAATCCAGTAGACCCGTTCTGTGGAAAAGAGTACTTGAAGTGGTAAGAGTGAGAGAAAAAAGTTATGGTGAAAAATTTAAAATTGTTGGATAAAGCGTTGCAGCTGTTACCGGAAGTAAAAGAAACGGTGGTTGAACCTCTGGATTTATCCTATTGTTCAATTCAATTTATAAAG
>OGMZ01000412.1_pt1 | contig 22545 bp, 16 predicted proteins | sample 1573361 | NCBI WGS metagenome assembly OGMZ01 (sample SAMEA2581995, study PRJEB24529) | metagenome | biome: Human gut stool | place: China | collected 2011
TTATCTTTTAATACCGTCACGATTCCGGTATAGGCATCCGACTTCATAAAGGTCTGGATACCGGTCTGGATCTGTTCCAAAGAAGCTTTCTGTTTTTTTAACTCTGTGAGTTGTTTCTTTAAATCCTGTTCCGTCTTGTAGAGCTTCTTCTGCTGATCCATCGTCTGATTAATCGCGCTGTTTAACTGCTCCGATCCCTGACTGATGGAAGACTTTCCACTCTCTACTTTCTTTTTGCCCGCATCAATTTTTTTCTGGGATTTTTCAAACTGTTCATCAATCTTCTTCTGAATCTTTTTATTTAATGCGTCAATCTTATCCTGATCCAGCGTAACATCTACACTCTCTTCCAGCTGCCCGGTCGTAGTGACAGAAGCCACTCCTTCCAGACTTTCAAGTGCCGGCGCAAGATCATTCTTCACATAATCGGAAAGTGCGTTTGCATCCATACCGTCCTTATCCACCGCTGCGGCAAGCACCGGCATCATGTCCGGATTGACTTTCATAATCATAGGTGTTCCAATGGAATCATCCCATTGTCCGGATACCTGATCAAGACTCTGCTGAATTTCGATCACCACCGAATCCATATTTGCATTCTGCTCATATTCCAGCGTTACGACGGAATAACTGTTATAGGAAACAGAACTGATATTTTTAATGTTGGACGTTGTTGCCATCGCCGATTCAATCGGCGCTGTCACATCACTTTCCACCTGTTCCGGACTTGCTCCCATATCGGTTGTGACAACCATCGCATACTGAAAACTCATATCCGGAAGCAGATCTGTCGTCATTTTTGACAACGAGACCGCACCGAGCACGATGACAAGCACGACTGCCACAAGCACGGTATAAGGACGCTTCACACTGTACTTTGAAATCATGTTTTCCTCCTGTAAATTTTTCTTCTGCTGAATAAAGCAGACGCATTGGAAGTGGAACACAGTTCCCAGCGCCTGTTTTTTTCATTATACCGATAATCGGTTCTTTTTTACAAGAGGATTTCCGAAAGCTTTATTTTCTTTTTAGAAACAAAAAAAAGACATCCGTTTCCGAACGTCTTTCTTTCCTGTACTTTGTCCGTTATTTTCTGACTGCTTTATGCGTTCTCCTCCAGTCCATCCTCTTCATCCGAAATAGCTGCAGATGCCCCGGATACTGCTGCAATCACTGCGATCAACGCCCCAAGTACCGCAATCCCGATAATCGCAACCAGAAAAATAAATAACCCCGTTGCTGACATGATTCCATCTCCTTTTGTAATTAATCCCCAAATCCTTTTCACCTGTCTTATCCTTTAAGATACCCGGATAAGTCTCAAAGAATACAATTTCTTTTTTTATTTTATCACAGAACCACTGTCCTCACAATGTTATTTTACTTTAATTTTCATGGAAACTGTCTTTGTCTTTCCGTTCTTCAGTGTTACTTTTGCTTTGATCGTGACGGTTCCCTTCTTCTTTGCTGTAATCTTTCCGTTTTTATCTACTGCTGCAACAGACTTTTTACCAGATGTATATGTAATCTTTTTTACATTATCCAGATCAAGCTTACTGCTTAACTGTATCTTTGTATTCTTTCCCGCTTTGATGGAAGCTGTCGTCTTTTTTACGGCAACCGTTTTTAAAACCGCTTTTTCCACATTTTTTATTTCTGCGGCAGAAAGCATCCGATAATCCGAACCTGCGGCAAGATTCACATGTAATGTGCCATCTTTTCCAACGGTATACGTCTTTGCATTCACCAGTTTATACGCTCCGGTTTTCTTATCCACAACAACGACACTCAGTTTTTTACCTGCGCTTAAGTCTTTTGCATCTGCGGTTACTGTATATCTGATATTTCCTTCTTTATCGGTAACATTTGCAGTAATTGCCACACGGTCTGTTCCGGCAGCCTCCACAATTTTACTCACCATATCTGCAGAAATCTCTGCCTTGGTACCTGTCACTTCTGCACTTGCTTCCGTTACTTTTCCAGCCGTATCTTTTGTCACGGTAACCGTTACTTCTGCTTTCTCCCCGGAAGCAGTCGTTGCCGTTATGTTCTTTGATTCGGTTGTCTGCTCTGGCTTGTCATCCTTCTTTGTATCATCAGATGGAGTGACGGTTGCAGCGCTGCCGGAGGATGAGCTATCGGAGGATGAGCTGCCGGAAGTATTTGTATCATCCTTTCCTTCCGAAGATGATGCATCCTTATGCAGATACAGAACATCCACTGCTCCCCATCCGCCATCCTCATGTTCTACACATACACGAAGTTTTACGCTCTTTGTCTTATCCAGTGTAAAAGTTACCTTCGGTGTATGCCAGTCTCCCCATGCGGTCATTGCTGTGGCTTCGCCGGTAAATAATACACTGTCATCTTCTGCATTTAATATCTGCATGGTTACATTTGACTGTGCTCCCTGGGCATATGCTTCCAATGTATAGGTTCCTTTTTCCAGCGTAATTGCTTTCTTATATGTAACAGAACCATTTGCTGCGGATGCTCCGTACCAGCCCATACTGTTTTTTCCGCTCTTTGCATTCTCTGCGGAAGGAATTCCCTTGAACGTGGTTCCGTCTACGGTAAAGTACTCTCCACTGTCAAATTCAACCGCTTCTTTATTTGTAATCAGATTTGCATATTTTACCTGTAAAGTAAGTGTAACATCTACACTGGTTTTTCCTTTATAAGCACCTCTTGTAATTTCTTTGCTCAAAGAAACTGTACCGGAAATCTGATAAGTTCCGGGCTTTGACATATCCGCCTTTTTTACAGATGCTTCATCCCAGGTAACCGCCTCTGCTACCGGTGTTTTGCTATCGGAATACGTAACTTCCACGGAATCCGGAAGTGTAAAATCACTGCCTGCAGTAATCGTCTGTGTCAGTGCAGAATCAAATCCTTCTACACTTACCAGATTCGAGACAGCACCCGTTTTTACATAATTCCATACATGAAGTGCAGGAGTTGCCGTGCCATCCGGATAAAACATGGCTTCATTGTCAACTGCAGAACCGCCGTACCATTTGCCTGCATCTTTCGAATCATATTCGTTGGCATAACTTGAAGCCCATCCGCTTCCGTATTTTTCCCACTTTTCCTGATTTTCCTTTACCTGTGCATCATATGCATCTCCGGTAAGTCCTTTGGTATTTCCAACGGTCAGCCATGCCGGCTCCCAGTAATATACCCCAAGTCCGCCAGCTTCATTTACCGTATTAATCAGATTGCGGATTGCAGTTGCCTGTCCCTGCTCGGTAAACGGCTCCGTTGTGTCAGCTCCGTTATCATTATTTCCAACACGCACTGTATTGGCATGTCCGTCACTGTCTTCTAACGTATAAGCATAACTGGTTTCCGCAACCATCACATCTTTACAATATGTATTCTTTACCGTCTCAAACTGCTGTTTTAAGTTATCTAATGTTCCATGCCAGTATGGATAATAACTGGTGGCAAGAATATCATAATCAACATTGTTGTTCTGCAGATTTTCTGCCCATGTTACCATGGTTCGCTTATGTGGGCTTTCCACATGGATGACGACTTTGACATCCGGATTGTACGTTTCTACACCGGCTGCGCCCGCTGAAAATAATACACACATATTGCTGACATTTGTCTCACCGATAAATCCACCCGTTGTCTCATTTCCAACCTGCACCATATCCACAACATCTTTTGATGGATCAATGGTATTTAAGGATTCTGTGATATAAGTATTTAATGCCTCTTTTTTCTGTTCAAGGGTGTAACCTTTCCATGCTTTCGGTTCCTGCTGCTTGCCCGGATCTGTCCACAGATCGGAGCAGTGGAAGTCAACTAACATTTTCAATCCGGCATTGCGGCATGCATCTGCAAATTCCTTTGCTTTTGCCACATCATTGTTTCCTCCGCCATAGCCGTTGCCATTGGCATCATACGGGTTATTCCATACACGGACACGAATGTGATTGATGCCCTGCTCTTTGATAAACCTGCAGATGTCATCTAAGGTTGCCAGTTCGTTTCCGTCATAGTCACGGTATACTACACCGCTTTCCAGCTCGGAGATCATGGAGGAGATGTCCATTCCCATGATGAAATCAGAAGATAACTTGTTGACTTTTGTAACAGCGATCGGTGCATCTTTCACACTGTTGGATGCTTCGTTCACTGTAAGTTCTATTTTCTTTTCTGCGATGTCGTTCCAATTTGCATCCTGAAGCTTTGCCTGAATTTCATTTGTTCCAGTTGTCCCTAACGTTGTCTGCAAAGTCAGTGCATAACCGTTTTTGTCATCATAATTTATAAATTCAGCCGAACTGCCTGTCGTATTGTTCCACCAATACAGATGTAATCCTGCGGCTTCTAAATCTGTGATTTCGGTCTGTCCTTTTTTCAATACGGCTGTCAGAGTAACTGTGTCTCCTGCTTCTACTGTAGTGTTGTCTGCGGTGATCTGCAGATTGTATTCGGTGGAATTGTCAGTATCATTATCATCTTCTAAAGCTTTAACCATACTAAAATTATCTAGATCAAACCATCCACTCGCCTGCAAATCAACTCTGATCTGTATAGTTATTTCTGAATCGTTCTCTACTTTTACAGTATCCGTCGTTGTCTTAAAATTATCCCAATCACCATAAAGAAGTTCTTTGGACTGCGTATTGTTTTCTTCCCTAATCTGTATATTTCCAGAAACATTTCCTCCGTCCATATCCACAGATACAATATAACTGCCAGAAGTAACTTGTATTTTTCTAGTAATTGTTACTTGATTTTCAACAGGTGATTTAAACACCCACCATTTGGTAACATTATTCTTTGCCCATTGGTTTGCACTTCTTTCTACTGTAACACCCTCTAAGGTTTTCCATGCAACATCCCAGTTCTCATCAGCATCATTTTCCATATCATCCGAATAAATAACTGAATCCTCCGCAGCCTGCACGCTCTCCTTCCCGACATTCCACACCCCAAGCTGTGTCACTACCATGGCAAGTGCCAGAAGAAAACTGAGCACTCTCCTGTTCCAATGTTTTTTCGCTTTCATACACGATCCTCCCTCTTTTGACACAAATACGACAGCTCTGATATCCTCTCCCTTTTCACCAGATCTATCGTATTGCGCAACCGTTTGTTTTGTTGATAGTCCTAATATAGCACGTGCGCAACCGTTTATTCAATTGACGGAGATCCCAACATTTTTCTCATCATTTTATACACATTTCACATATATTTTTGTTGTAAAAAAGATATTTTGCACAAAATAAAAAAGGTGCAGTGTAACAAATTCCTGCGCCTTTTTTGATATTTTATGCAATTATCCCTGTATTTTTGTTATTTTTTTGTTTATTGCCAGTTTTTATAAGGTATTTGCCTATATTTTTTCAGATGGTTGTAAACACTTTTACCAATGCCCTTGAGATGCTTTACTTCAATTTTTTTATCATGGATTTTAATTCAATTTCTTCCAATTCCGTTGCATCCATAATCTGTTCTAACGAGTACCCTTTCTTATGCATATTTAAAATTACTTTTTCAATTTCTCTTTGCTTGCCCTCGACAATTCCAGCTTCTCGCCCCTCGGCAATTCCAGCTTCTCGCCCCTCGGCAATTCCGGCTTCTCGCCCCTCGGCAATTCCGGCTTCTTTAATGCCCTGACTCAAATTACACATAATACTCACTTCCTCCTTAAAACTTTCTTCCATTGGAATATGATATTCCTGTTCCATAATTTTCATTTTTTGCTGTTGTGATAATTCATTAGAAAACATGGCACATAACAGTCTATGCAGCACATATTCATTATGACGCTGTGGAAGCGCATTCGTCAAGCCGATCATCACAATATTTACCAGATTCAAATTTCCTTTCCAATTATGCTTTCCGAGTAAATCTTCTTTTGTTAAATAAATATGACACATACTGTTTTCCGGCATATTCATGCAAACCCATATACTATAGACTGTCTTTACATCATTATAATTTGATTTTACAAAATCCCGTTCCTTCTGTGAAGAAATCAGTCTGCTTACATAAAAAATAGCGCGGTTTCCAATCTGATCGGAACCGGGTTCATCTTTTTGGGCTTCCACATTGATAATCATCTGTGCCAACCCGTTTCTCATTCGCACATAAAAAATAATATCAAATCGAACCAGTCCTTCATTTCTTTCTCCTGCTTCTGTATTTAGTCCTACAATCCTTTTCCCCTCCACATTCCTGTCCTTGTTGGTCAGTCCGGATGCAACCGGTATTTTGCTGATATATGGATCTCCTTCTATCAGGGAAACTACTTTTTCGATTTCCATCCCTTGAAATTCTTCCACTGTTCTAACTAAAATGTGAGCCAATACATACTTTTGTGCTAACAGACGCTTTGCGCTTTCATCATACTGTGCCTCGCTATCAGCTGCCTGTATGGCATTCTTTATCTCTGTGTTCAAATAAAACCTCCTCTTACATAAAAATCCCCATCAAAAAATCTCCCCAAAAGAACGTATGTGATTTTATTGTAAAAGATATTGATTCTGATAGCAAATTAAATTTTTATAAATCTATTTTTCTCTCTATTTCATTGCTCCCAAAAAATTTTAGGTACCCCCTATACTTTTGAGATCCCCTTCAAAAAATAATAAATTTTTTCTGCAAGTAAAAAAACTGCCCACCGGTTATGGATGGACAGTTTTCACTGAATATTGATTCAATTATTGTACAGTAAATGTAACGGTATATGGAATTGGATCACTCTTGCTCGTGTACTCGTCCCATTCACCATCACTTTTCCGAACACTGCAGCCAAAATAATAATTAAATTTAACCACATATGTTCTAGCTTTCAAGTCTTCCGGAACTTCAAATGTAAAGAAAACATTTTCTTCTTCTTTCGAATATTCCAAAGAAGTATATGCACCATTCAGACTATCATTCAGTGCAGAATCATCACAGGCAAATTCGAAACTTCCATGTTCACCATTATTTTCCGGCAAACCATAGCATGCTGTTTTCAGTCCATCCAACGGAATACGAATTAAAGATGTTGTTTTCACATTTTCAAACTTAAATTCTTTTTTACCATCGGCTTCTGCAAGACAAACAGTTTCTTTTCCACCTGTTGTTGTAACTGTTGTACTTCCGTAATACTCATCTACACCAATAATTCTCTTATATACAACATGCTCTGTATTTTCGTTAAGACCGGACATTTCATAACATCCAAAATCATCCGACTCATTTCCTTGTACCCACTCATCCTCTGTTATAGTGGAAATTGCTGTACCGCTAGTAACACAAGCATATTCATAAGTTGGCTCAACTGCTACCACCAGAGAATGTTTCAAAATATGTTTGATTTCAGGCGCAGATACCTGAATTTCAGATTCTGTACATATAAAAGTCACATAACCGTATATCTCATATCTTTCATCATTCTCTCCATAAATTGTAACCCACATAGATGCAAACAATTTTGGATCATTTTTCTCTATTGTCTCATTATAAGAAACTTCAAAGTCTATATCTTTAAGTTCCTCATCTTCATTAAATTTTTTCTGAATTTCATCAAACAAAACTTTCTGACAAATCATTGGGTTCTGTAATGCTGATATAGATGCAGGCAATTCATTCTTTTCAATATTTTTTACAACATTCTGTGCCTTATCCATTTTTCCAACAGAAGGAGTCGGAGTTACACTTCCCCCGGAAGAAGAACCTCCCCCTGTTGCGCCACCGCCATTATTATTGGCATCTGTATTGTCTGCTACATCCGTAACTTTTCCTGCATTATCTACTTTTGAAGTGGTATCCTTTGCCACGTCCTTGCTTCCTGCCGGAGTCGTAACCGTTACTGCCTGTGTTGTCTCATTCTTTACGGTTACTTCTGCTTTATCAGATGTGGTCTCTACCTTACTTCCCTCTGCACCTTTGGTCAGGTTCAGTGCGATCGGCGCTGCTGCCTTTACCTCTACCGGTGTACTGGAAGTTACATTTGCACCTGCCGCTTTTTCATTTACGGTAACAGGTACTGCTGCGGTTGTCTTTCCTTCTACAGTCACATTCACCGGAGCATCAATCGTAATGCCGGAAAGGGTTCCATCTACCACCAGTTTTACATTTCCCTTTGATCCGGAAACCATAATTTTTGCAACGGTAGCACCGGTTTCAACAATCACACGTGCATCACCGGTTGCACTGACCGTAATAACATTTCCTTTTGCATTCTCGCGGTAGGTATTCGGCTTGATTGCCTGAATATCAATAGACTTGAATTTTCCGTTATTCACAACATCCGCATTCGGCGCGTTGATCACCAGATCCACCTTACTGTAATTGCCCTGCGGTACCGTAAATGTAACAGCTCCCTGTGTCGCAACTGTGATCTTTGTAACATTTTTGTTTTTCAGAGCCTTTTCCAGTTCGCTCTGAGAACCAACGGTCAAGCTGGTAACTTTTGCTGTTTTCTTAACCGCAACCTTGCAAGTGAGTTTGGTTGTCTTGCCATTTTTTGTTGTTACCTTACAGGTAACGACAGCATTTCCGGCTTTTACTGCCTTTACTACTCCCTTTTTGGAAACGGTTGCAATGGATTTCTTATTGCTGGACCACTTCAATTTTGCCTTTTTCCCTGCATTCTTTACTTTCAGGGTCTTTTTCTGTCCCACCTGAAGTGTCATTGTCTTTGCATTTAATCTTGTTTTTTGGGTTGCTGCATATGCCGCTGATGGCTGATAGATCGTGATGATCATCGCAAATGCCAGTACAAATGCAAGCAGTTTTTTCATTTGTTTCATAGTCATCCTCCTGACAATGATTCATATCCTTTGAAATTCAGATATATTATTTTACTGTAAATGAAGCTTCTCCATCCGGAATTCCTTCTGCGGTAACGCTCACCTTATGCTCTCCTGCGGAAAGTCCTGTAGCATCCACCCAGATAACAAATACACCATCTCCATTTAAAAAAGCATCCTTAGGTTTTACTTCTGTACCATCTACTTTAATCACAAAATCTTTTCCATCCAGCTTTGGTGTACAGATAACGTACAGGGTTCCGTCAGATACCCAAGGCTCTTCTCCGTCCGGAAACATTCCATCAACCTTTAATGCTGTAAATTTGAAGGATTTTGTTACTGTCTTATAACCTTTTTTCTGGATAGCAAAGGTATGTTTTCCATCTGTAAGTTTCTTTGTAAGTGTAACATAAGAAACTACACGCTCTCCATCCTTATCTGTCCATGTACTGTAATCCTTTTTCCCGAGTTTCTTTCCATCCAGTACATAAGTTGCGCCCTTGATTTCCTCTCCCGGATAAGAAATAGTTTCTCCACCAGTGAATACACTAATATCCTTTGCTGCAATTCCAAGTGATTTTGCTGCTTTTACGGTAACTTTACATGAATATGCAGCTTTTGTCTTTGTATCCTTTGCTGTAACAGTACAGGTGCCTTTCTTTACGCCTTTTACCAGTCCCTTTTTATCAACAGTGGCAATCTTCTTATTGGAAGTTTTCCAAGTTACGGATTTTACTCCTTTCACAGTCAGTGAAACTGTCTCTGTTTCATAAATAGAAACCGATTTCTTGTTCAGTTTTCCCGCAGCCTGCACCGGTGTTACCATGGCACATGTTAAAACCATTGCCAATGCTAAAACCATTACCACCGCTTTTTTCAGCTTGTTCATAATCATTTCCTCCTTATTTTAAATAATATTTTTTACATATTGATTCTACCCCCCACCCGAAAAGATATGTCAATGTGAAATTCGTTTTTATCCAGAAGCAAATATTATGTATCGTTACGTTCTCTGATATTTTCTGCCCATAATCCCTTCTCTGACTTCTAGAATATGAGTTTCATGAAAAAACAGGACATATAGAGGAAAATTTTTATATTATATCCCCATTTTCTCGTCAGTCAGGACATATACGAAAAAAACTGTTTGTTATGTCCCTTGTAAATGTCATAATAGGACTTTTTTATCACCTTTACGTCTATATGTCCCATTTGACTGTTTCAGAAGGACTTTTTTGTTATCGTTTTGTCTATATGTCCCATACCGCTGCCACAGCAGGACATTTTTGTCACTCTCCTGTCTATATGTCCCACTTTCCTTATTCACTGGGATATTTTTCGACCTTTATCCTTTATATGTCCCGTCTGGTTCTTTCAGCAGGTTTTTATGTAGAACAGAAATGTTTCGAAAAAGGAAATCCGTATATCTGTTGGTTTCAATAACCAAAAATCCGGGAAATACACAACTCAATGTATTACCGCCTCCGTCGTCTTTTGCTTTCTGGCATCATCCGCAATCTGTTTTCCTGTCGAATCCATATGATAATTTTTCTTCATGATCAGCTTCGAGATGGGCACAATCTTGTAACCCTGTTCCTCTAAATTGGTCAGCATGGCATCCAATGCATCCGCTGTATACTTTGCTCCATTGTGACAGAGGATAATGGCCCCCGGTGCAAGTGCTTTATGATTGCAAACCGTCGTGATAATAGAATCCACACCATAATTCTTCCAATCCAGACTATCCACTGACCACTGAATCGGATAATAATGCATGGCGTACGCCGTCTTGATCACATCATTGTCGTAAGCCCCATAAGGCGGCCGAAACAGATACATCTCATAACCGGTCAGTTTTTTTACCTTATCATGCACAGTTTTTAATTCACTGTCTTTTTCCTCCTGGGAAATTGTCGTCATGTCATAATGATGCTCACTGTGGTTTCCCAGATCATGGCCTCTTTTTACCAGCTCTTTCACACAATCAGGGTTATCTTCTACCCAGCCTCCGGTCATAAAAAATGTCACCTTTACTTTATGTTTATCCAAAACATCCATGATACGTGGAAAATCTTCTGCTCCCCATGCAGCATCGAAGCTGAGTGCTACTTTCTTTTCTGTTGTGTCTACACAGTAAATCGGAAGTTCACGATCCCCGACCTTAGCACTTGTAATCACTGCAGATGTCGCCTGATACGAGACAAACATCAGACAGCAAATAAGAGCCATGACAAGAAAACCGTTTCCGATCTTCCTGCATGACTCTTTTTTTAATTCACGATGTATTTTTTTGAACATAATAACTCCATCAAATGTCTTTGTAGAGTATATGTACCATTCCAAAAATTTAGACGCAATTTATGCCTGCAGCTCATCCGCTCTCTGAATGAAATCAATCACCACAAGAATTGACTGCAGTGCTGCTTTCTCTGCAAAGGTGGCATAATCCATAGAAGCTCCCTCTCCATCTGAAATAGAGCGAAGGATGGCAAACGGAACTTTATTGACATAGCATACATGTCCGATCGATCCACCTTCCATCTCACAGGCAATGGCATCAAAACGCTCATGGATCTTTGTCTTCTGCTCCGGTGTGCTGACAAACAGATCTCCTGTCGCAATAGTTCCAATATGATAATGAATTCCCTTTTCTTCCAGACAGCTGCCAAGAAGCCGGCACATCTTTTCATCGGTCGGCAGGTACACTTCGTTGATCCCAGAAAGAAGTCCCACCGGATCTCCAAGCGGCGTTGTGTTCATATCGTGCTGTACGACTTTGTCAGCAACAGCTACATCCATCACACCAAGCTCTTTGCAAAGTGTACCACCCACACCGATATTGATCACATAATCCACATGAAACTCCAGAATCATTGCCTCCGCACAGATTGCGGCAAACACCTTGCCGATTCCACACACTGCTGCAACCACTTCCTTATCTCCAATGGTTCCGCACACATAGGTAACGCCACTGTATTCCTTCGTGCTGATATCGCTCATGGATGCTTTCAGGTTATCCACCTCAATCTGCATCGCACCAATTACTCCGATTCTCATGTATCTTTTCCTCCTGCAATCTGTTTTATTCTGGATATGTAAAATCCATATTTGTCTGTTCTTCCAGCACAGCAAGATAGGTTGCCGCTTCTGCCTTTGCCGCTGCGAGAGATAAATTTTCATAATGTCCGCACTCAATTGCAGACTTACCGAATACCTCTCCTTTATGATCATAAATCTGTCTCAAAACCTCTTTTGTCATGGCAAACACTTCTTTGGGACTTCTGCTGTTACGAACCAGCAGATAAAATCCGGTCTGACATCCCATCGGTCCAAAATAGACAACTTCATTTCCCATCTCGGAATTGCGAATATAGGTAGCAAACATATGCTCCAGGGAATGCATGGTTGCATTGTCCATATAATCTCCTGCGTTCGGCTTGCGCGTACGCAGATCATAGGTAATCACATCCCCATCTTCACGGGAAATATAAAATCCCGGCATCAGAAGATTGTGATTGATTGTAAAACTCTTAATTCGATTCATTTTGTGCCTCCTGCAAAAAACTACTATTTCTTGATCAGAGTTCCCATACCACCGGTAATCTCTCCTGCTTCTTTATTTAATTTGGTTACAAGAACAGAGCGGATCGCAGACTCTCCAATGAAGTCAATTGCAGCTTCAATCTTAGGTGCCATGGTTCCTTCTCCAAATTCTCCTGCCGCAAGATATTTCTTTGCATCGGCAAGAGAAAGGGTATCCAGCTTTACCTCGTCTTCTTTGCCATAATTCAGGCAAACCTTATCTACACTCGTAAGGATCACCAGCATATCAGCATCCAGAAGTTCTGCAAGCTTTCCGGCTGCAAGATCCTTCTCAATGACAGCACTGGCTCCCTGCAGACGGTTGTTCTGTGCCAGAACCGGGATTCCGCCTCCACCACAGGCAATGACAACCTGATCGGCATCAGACAGTGCGGAAATTGCATCAATTTCCACGATATCCATTGGCTTTGGAGATGCCACAATACGGCGGTATCCGCCTTCCACCTCTGTCACATGATTCCCCTTCTTTTCTTCTTCCTCTGCTTCTTCTTTTGTCATCACACGACCGATCACTTTGGTTGGATGATAAAATGCCTCATCATACGGATCAACGACAACCTGTGTCAGAACCGTAGAAACTGTCTTATAGATTCCGCGGTTTAATAACTCGGTACGAATGGCATTCTGCAGATCATATCCGATATATCCCTGACTCATCGCAGAGCAGACAGATGTCGGAGTTGCTGTATATTCCGGATACAGACGGCAGAATTCGTTCATTGCCGTATGGATCATGCCAACCTGCGGTCCATTGCTGTGTGTAATAACCACCTGATAATCTTCGCGGATAAAATCCGCAACTGCTTTTGCAGTACGCGCAGCTGCCTTCTGCTGTTCCGGCAGTGTACTTCCAAGAGCTTCATGTCCCAATGCGATTACAATTCTTTTCTTTTTCATACATCCTCCTAACTCTCCAACCCCGGCTTATGCTTCCAGGAATCTTTTTCTGGAGATAAAATTATACGTAGTAACTAACATGGTGGAGAATATTTTTGCTACTGCATAAAACATTCCTAAATGTTCTACGGCAAACCACATGATCATCTGGTTCATCACAAGCCCGATCATACTGAGTGCCACAAAAATAACCATCTCCTGTGCCTTCGTCATGTCTTCCTTTCCAGTAAAAACAAAACGCATGCTCAGGATATAATTCACAATAACGGATACGGTAAACGACACGGCACTGGATGCAAAATAATGCATGATATGTGTCTCTGTCAAAAAGATCATCAGTCCATAATCAATGCCAAAGCACAATCCACCGACCGCACCAAACTTACAGAACTGAATGATCAAATCTTTTATCCTATTCATTTTTGTCTGACTCCTGTTTCTAAAACTGCAACTACCCCATGGCATTATCCTGCTGCCACAGGCAGTGTTGCTTTAAAATACAAAATAGATTGCCCGAATTATGTTCGGACAATCTATTATAGCGCATCTTATGCAATTTGTCATTAATTATTTGATCCACCAAATCCATCGAAGAAACCGGAGTTGCCGGAATTATCGGAATTTTCCGAGTTTCTGGAATCGCCGGAGTTACCGGAATCCTGTGAGTTCTGAGAATCATTGGAATTATCGGAACTGCTCTCGGATACAAAATCGGACTGTGCTGCAAGTGTCACGGTAATGGATTTTTCCTTGTAGCCATTTTCCAGCCGTTTCATTGTCATTTTTACTTCATCCCCTGATTTGTGGGATGCGATCAGCTGTTTCAGCTGCGTCATACCTGTAATTGTCTGGCCGTCAAATTCTGTAATAATATCCCCCTGACGAAGTCCTGCTTTTTCTGCCGGTGATCCGGAGACAACCTGATATACATATACCCCCTGCGGCATGTTATAAGCACTGGCAACACTGGAAGAAATATCCTGTCCCTGAATGCCGAGGAACGCAGCCTTGGACTGATCTACCTGTCCTTTTTCAATCAGCTGTTCAACGATCGGCATGGCATCTGACATCGGGATTGCATAACCAAATCCCTCTACACTCGTATCAGAATATTTTGCAGAGTTGATACCAACGACCTCTCCGCTTGCATTCAGCAGCGCACCACCGCTGTTGCCAGGGTTAATTGCTGCATTGGTCTGGATCATGTTGTTATTGACCACGGTCTCTCCGGTCTGTTCATCCTGCACGGTAACGGTTCTTCCTAACGCACTGATAATACCGTTGGTAACGGACTGTCCGTAACCAAGTGCATTGCCGATGGCGATAACGCCCTGACCAACTTCCAGGGTATCGGTATCCTCGTTTACCGGCGCTACCTTGATTTCTTTTAATGTAGAATCCTTAATATCACTCAATGCTACTTTGACTACCGCCAGATCATCCGAAGCATCGGTTCCCTGCACCTTACATTCTACGGTTTCGTTATCCACAAACTGCACTTTCAATGAATCGGCATCTGCAACAACGTGATTGTTTGTCGCAATGTAAAGATATTTGCTGTCCTGTTTGATAATAATACCGGACCCTGCACTCTCACTCTGCTGCTGCTGTGTCCCCCAGAATGTCTGATAGGATACCGTTCCGGTATTTGTAATTGCCACAATGCTCGGCATTGCCTCTTTTGCGATTCCGGAAACATCGGAAAGATCCGCTGCATTGCCGGTACTCGTCTGGCTGACTTTTGCGGAAGAAGAACTCTTTGAACTGCTTACATTCTGTCCGGAAACTCCCAGCGCTTTGGTTCCTACATAGCTGACTCCGGTAAATACACCTCCGGCTACCAGACCAAAGACCAGAGCAACTGCCGCACACTTACCAATGGTAGCTCCGAATCCGGATCTGCGACGCGGTTTCCGGGGTGCCGGGCCTCCTGTCGGCTGCTGATACGGATTGTACGCATTGTATGATGTATTCTGGTATGTCTGTCCCTGACTGTTACTATTGTACGGATTGTATCCATTCTGATTATTTTGTGTACTCTGATTCTGATTTTGATTCATATTATTATAATAGTTGTTATCCATAATGAAAAACTCCTTTCCTGTTTTCTAAGGAGAATTCTACCTGTCAACTGTGTTCAAATTGTGACAAAGTTCTGTAAATTTTGTAAATCCCTGTTAAATGGCAATGCCATTTTTCTTTAACAGTTCTCTGGCAGACTCTACCGAATCAGTTCCGAGCGCATTTTTCACCGGTGCAAATTCCTTTTCCCGCTCAACCTCAAACGGAAGACAATTATACATCATATACACCATATCCAGTATGAGTGTTTCAAATTTGTAGGCATTCGGCTCCTTCGGTTTCTGCAGCTGACCGTTTTCATCCAGATACGGAACCTTCTTCTCTACAATATGCATCGGAAGATTTGTTTTTACAATCTCCATCAGCTTATCCACACGGAACAGATAATTTAAAATCACACCGAACCCGTAAAGCAGCGAACCATTTTCATTGACAGCCTCTGCCATCTCCGGCGTCAGTTCATAGTATTCGACAATCGATGGTTTTCCATCTTCCAGACACATTGCACCCACACGTTCATACGGAGAAACCTTACGCACGACTTTCGAACCACACACACATCCAGACAAAATCGTTGCCCCGACAAACACCGGATCCGCAATCCGCTGCAATACATTGTCCACGGCAAAAACATTCAGCCATTCAATCCCACGTGTCCGGATATCTTCATCCAGATGTGCCCGGAGCATGGATTTAAACCATCCACCGTTTCCATTCGGAGACATCGCGAGAGAATCCTCCGATTCCATCAGTATGTTTCCATCGAAATCGACCGCCGGAACCATCTCCTGCACAAAAAATTTCACATAACTGCTGTCATATCCGAAAAAATCATGTTCTTCAAAAAAGGTCCGCGTCTGTACATCGTTTTTTTCGCTGGTCATAATATAAAGCGGAATCCACACACCTGCCTCATGTTTTACCTGCATCAGATTTTTAATCAGCTGTTCAAAAATATAGAGTGTTTTCGTCACTCCGATATTAAACATGCCTTTTGCCTTGTCAAATCCCAGCCGGGTACCCTGCCCTCCCGCCAGAAGAATTGCACCGACTTTTCCTTCCCGGAGTGCTTTCAGTCCCGTTTCCCGATACAGATCTTCCTTCTTTCGGATTTCGGAAAGTTCGGTCGCCTGCAGCGGTGCAAACGTCCCTCTTTGCTGTTTTTTCTGATGAATCAGTTCCAGACAGGTCCAGTCCATTTCCTCCAGCTGTTTTTCCAGTTTCTCCGGCACCTGTGCATCTGTCAGTTTCTGTAAATATTTCTGCTTATACTCCATAATATTGTTCTTTACCTGTTCGTTCATGGAAACATTCTCCTTTATCTTTATTGACTTTCCTCTCCAATGACAACAGTAGACCAATCATGCCGATTGGTCTACTCTTATTCCCCAATTGATTACTGTACATTTGTTCCGCCAGTAGTTTCTGATCCCTTCTGGATCTCATCCGTGCCTGTGGCACCTACGGTCTCGTTATAATCCGATGTATTAATCTTTGCAGAATCTGCCGTGATTCCGGTTGTATTTACAATCGTGTCAGAGATTGCCTGCACCGTCTGTGATGGTGTATACGCGGCATCATCAAACATGTATTCATGCAGTTTTTTTACATTCGTCACAAGATCTGCCGGAATTACCGTATCTCCACATCTCGGCATGTTTTTCGTAGTCAGATCTGTTGGAAAACCAGTGGTGCTGCTGATTTTGTACTTGGTTACATCTTTCGCCAGACTCACCATCTGATCCAGCGAAAGTGTTGTGGAAATATCATCTACCACACTGTTACAGATTTTGACAAGTGTTGCCGGATTTGCTTTCTTTGCTTTCTCCAACATTGCCTGCAGCACAATTCTCTGACGGGATGCACGTTTAAAGTCATCTCCGGAAAGTTTTCGGATTCTGGCATATGTGGTTGCCTGTGTTCCGTCCAGATGCACCAGACCATACTGCGTCACATTCGGGGTATTCTTTCCGGTTACGCCGTCCACATCTTTCTTGTACTTGTTGATCTGGTTCATCTCGCCCTGGGTAATATTCAGATCCAGTCCTCCCAGATCATCAATCACTTCTACGACAGCTGCCCAGTCCACACACACATATTCCTTGATATCCAGATCCAGATTGGAATTTAACATCTGAACCGCCTGTTTTGCCCCGCCTCTGGCATAAGCATTGTTACACTTGAAATAAGTGCCGCCTCCGACTGACAGAAATGTATCACGGTATACCGATACCAGTTTGACATTTTTTGTCTTATTATCAATACTTGCAATCATGACAACATCGGAATTTCCCTCTTGGTAGTTATTTGCACTCCGGTTATCCAGACCAAACACTGCAATATTGGTATATCCTTCCAAAGACTCCAAGGTATCTTTGCTGAGATCATCATTAATTCCTGCCTCTGTCTCACTCATATTTTCATATTTCACACGATTTACCATGCCAATAAAATACGCAGCGACAAGCAGGATTGCGAGAAGCAGAATTTCAAATACAAACAATACAATCTTTCTGCTCTTCTTTTTCTTTCTTCTCTTTTTTCTTCTTCTATTATCTGCCATTTTTTTAATCCTTTTGCCTATTGTGTATATACAGCCATGCGTCTGCATAACTGACGCGGTCCTGTTCCGACATGGAAGTATATTTCTCCAGGTCGAGATTGGTCAGCCGCATCTGCGCGTTCCCACACTGATGACATTCGACATCTTTTCGTCTGGAAACCATACGGAGCCATCCACATTGCGGACAAATGTATATTTTCATCATAACTGTCTACCGATTATTCAAAGTGCTTTAACACTTCTGCTTTTAATTCTTCCAGCATCTGATCTGCACCATCCAGGGTATCTCCCTTAACACCGACATAAAATTTAATCTTCGGTTCTGTTCCGGATGGACGTACACAGCACCATGCATTATCGGATAACTCATAATACAGGACATTGGAAGACGGAAGTCCGGTAGCAGTCACCTCCCCGGTCTTTAAATCCTTACGGGTGTCTGCCTTATAATCGCGGACTGCAAGTACATCAAACGCTCCAAGCTTTGCCGGAGTACTCTGTCTTGCCCGATCCATAATCTGCTGAATCTGTGCGGCACCATCGATTCCCTTAAGTGTCATGGTTGCGATTCCCTCACGGTAATATCCGTACTTTTCGTACATATCGATCATGCCATCCCAGAGTGTCTTTCCCTGTGATTTATAAAAAGCAGCAACCTCACACAACATACATACAGCTGCCGGAGCATCCTTATCTCTTGCATAAGTGCCAGGAAGACATCCGTAACTTTCTTCAAATCCGAACACATAATTCTTTTCTCCGGATTTTTCATATTTCAGCATCTGCTCACCAATATACTTGAAGCCTGTAAGAACCTCGATATGCTTTACCCCATATGCTGCAGCAATTGCCTTACCCATATCTGTAGAAACAATTGACTCAACAAATGCAGGATTCTCAGGCAGAGTACCATTGGCACTCTTCTGGCTTAAAATGTACTCACCGATAAGCATAGCCGACATATTTCCTGTAAATGTAACATACTCACCTGTCTTTGTATCCTTGCAATATACACCGAGTCTGTCGGCATCAGGGTCAGTTGCTAAAACGATATCAGCATCCTTTTCCTTTGCCAGCTCAAGTGCAAGCTTCCATGCATCAGGATTCTCTGGATTTGGATAAGGACATGTAGGGAAATTGCCGTCAGGTACTGCCTGGCTTGGCTCAATGTATACATTCTCAAAGCCCATATCCTTAAGCACCCTCTGTACAGGGCGAAGTCCTGTGCCGTGGAGTGGTGTGTAAACAATCTTGATATCCTTTGCCATCTTTTTGATGATCTCCGGATGAATGGATAAATTTCTCAGCTCTGCAAAATAGGATTCATCCACATCGTCGCTGATGATCTGATACAGCCCTTCTGCCTGTGCTTTTTCCTTCTCCATGGTCTTTACCATGTCAAAAGAAGTTACTTTTGCTACTTCCGCCATAATACCGGTATCATGTGGCGGTGTTACCTGCGCGCCGTCTTCCCAGTATACTTTATATCCGTTATATTCTCTCGGGTTATGGCTTGCGGTAATAACAATACCTGCAATACATCCGAGTGTCCGGACAGCAAATGAAAGTTCCGGAACCGGGCGCAGACTCTTGAACACATATGTTTTGATTCCGTTTGCTGCAAGACAAAGCGCCGCTGCATCGGTAAATTCATCTGCCATCAGACGGGAATCATGTGCGATTGCCACACCTTTCTCCTGTCCTCCCTGTGCCAGAATATAGTTTGCCAGTCCCTGTGTCGCCTGACGAACCGTGTAGATATTCATACGATTGGTTCCCGCACCGATCACCCCGCGCAATCCGGCGGTTCCAAACTCCAGTGTACGATAAAAACGATCCTCGATCTCCTTATCATCTCCAGCGATTGCCTTCAGCTCTTCCCTTGTCTGATCATCGAAATACGGGTCATTACACCACTTGTCATATTCCTGTCTGTAATCCATGATTTTCCTATCCTCCTGATCTGCACTCCTTGCGATACATATTCTATGCTTCGCCCAAGATTTTTAAATTCTCTCCACTTGCAATTTTCTGAAACTCAATTGCTGTATGCCATTTTATCACAATCTTGGTTTTTTGAAAAGTTTTTCACGGAAATATTAGAATTCCTTAAGAAACTCATCCAGCTCCTTTTTTGCCTGCTCATAGGACCGGAAAACAATCCCATGAATGCCACAGGTTTCTGCTCCTTTTATATTTACCGGACGATCATCAATAAATACGCTTTCTTCCGGTTCCAGCCAGTATTCATCACACAGATATTCATAAATTTCCGGATCCGGCTTCATTTTCTTTATTTTATATGAAAAAACAACGCCATCCATAAGCGGAAGAAATTTCAGTTTATCCTTTGTCTGATCCAGCATGTTTTCACTGTAGTTGGAAAGGATATACACATGATATCCTCTTGCCTTCAGATCGAGAATCCATTCCATGGCATACGGGAACAGTTCCACGGTATTTCCGACGGTTTTATGGATTTTCGTAATTTCGTCTGCCAGTTCGGGTGCTCCCGCAATAAATTTCTGTAAGAATTCATCCGGTGTCCCAAGTCCCTGATCGGACGTATCCCACAATTTGTTTTGAAACATTGCTTCATTAATTTTTTTCTGATTTTCTTTGCTGATTCCCAGACGCTGCATATATGCATCCGGCTCGTAGGAAACCAGAACCTTTCCCACATCAAAGATTATATTTCTTATCATGTCTTTTCTACTCCTTCATCCAGTCTTTTTACTGCCAATTTTATCATAACACAAAAACGCCGCATCGTACACACTGGTATCGACACGGCGTTCATTCGTTATGTTCTAGCAATATATCTGAAATGTTGAATTCTCCTCCTTTCCAACACTGAGCATCTGCATCTGCTGATCCAGCATGCCTGCAAACGATGCCTTCTTCTGCTTCATCTGGGATTCCCCATGATTCTCACGTGGAGACTGATAGGTAATCGCAATGATGCTTCCTACGGGTACAATTGTCTGATATCTGTCCTTGATTGCTGCGGTAACGCGCCTCCCTTCCATGATTGGCGTTTTTTTTGTTTACCTACACAATATATATCGGACATCTTTTCCATTTCTTAACCGTTTTCTGAATTTTTTATTTTATCACCCTCATTTTCAATAAAACAAGGGCAGAATCACAATGATTCCACCCTTATCCTTATAATCATCTAAGAATGACCGAAATTTATTTTTTTGTATAGTATCCACCGTATACGATCTCATAATGGTCGAAATTCGGATGGCTGTAAGGGCTCTTGGAAACGGTTTCCGAAGTAGTTTTGGTTTCCTTTTTATCCAGGTATAAGGAGCTGGTAGATACATCTATGATGGTTCCGTTTGCATCATAGCTGATAATATAAATTTCTCCATACACATACTGACTTGTTTTGTTTACCTTTTTCAGCTTAAATGAAATACTGGAATCTGATACCTGTTCATCTGTGACAGTAACGGAAAGCTTATCTTTTCCCAGCACTTTATATTTCTGTTCCGGATTTCTGTCAAATGCCGTAATCTTTACACTGGACTGCGAAATATCAACATCTGCCGCAGATGAGACATAAATACTTTCGTATGCAGTCTTTCCACTCATTACACGATAAACAATCTCATCTTTTGCTGCAACCTCAGATCCGGAACTGTTCTTTAATGAGTAGCGTACCGCCAACCGGTCAAACGTTGCCTTCGTATTGTTTTTCACACGGATCAGAATATAATTTCCATCCAGTTTCTGAAGCTTAAGGTCAAACTTCGGCTCCGCAACCGTTACTTTTATCTTTAAAGACTGCGTATGTCCGTAATAATCTTTCCCTTTTATAGTTACAACCGAAGTTCCTGCTTTCTTTGCAGAAATGGTATACTGCTTTTTCGATTTATTGGCTTTTACTGTTGCAACTGCTTTCTTGGTGCTTGACGCACTACTTAAAGATTTCACACCGGTAAGATACCAGGTATAGGTTTCTCCCTTATAAAGTGTTAAGCTCTCATTCTTTGTGGCTGCCTCCACAGATGCCGGTGTCACCAGCGCCAGAATCATGGCAAAAGCCAGACATGCCGTAATTACCCTCTTCATTACTTTTTTCATTCTTTCAATTTCTCCTTTCAATCTTTTCATGGATTTACGCAAACGGTGCAGGCAAATGTTTTCCCGTTTACTTTCAATGTTACTTTGGCTGTGCCGGTACCCTTTGCCGTCACTTTGCCACTGGCATTTACTACCGCAACCTTCGTGTTGCTGCTGGACCAGGTAATTCCTTTGCTTTGTCCGGTCACTTTAAACGTGCCGGTCCTGCCTTTGGAAAGAACCATGGTTACCCGGTTCACCGCAAGTCCCGGGATGGTTGTTGTAGTATATGTTTTATCTGCATTCGCTGAAGTTTCCAGCGTTGATGCTGTATATTTTTTACCGGCGATCACGACAGAATTTTCCATGTGTTTTTTGCCGTTGACCACTTTTGCGGATATGCCATAGTGCTTCATAATCAACTGATAAGCTTCACAAAACCCCTTATAATTTGCCTTGCCCTGCTCGAGTGCTTTCTGTGCCAGAACCGATGTTCCATTCGGGGAAACATTCTGCTGCATCCACTGCTGGGCGGCAACTGCCTTTTGATAATACCTAATC
>OGMZ01000452.1_pt1 | contig 20300 bp, 18 predicted proteins | sample 1573361 | NCBI WGS metagenome assembly OGMZ01 (sample SAMEA2581995, study PRJEB24529) | metagenome | biome: Human gut stool | place: China | collected 2011
GCATTGATCTGGTGGGCAAAAAGCCGGGCCGCGGCGCATACCTCTGCCCGGACCCTGCCTGCCTGGCCAAGGCAAAAAAGAAGAAGGCGCTGGAGCGCTGCTTTGAGCAGCCGGTTCCCGCCGAAGTATACGAGGCGCTGGAAGCCCAGCTGACCGAAGCCGCAAAGGAGGCTGCCCGGAATGCCGAAAAAGAATAACACCCCCGCAAAACCTGCGCTGGCCCCGGAAGAAGCCCTGTTCCAGGCCGTGAGCCTGTGCCGCAAGGCCGGTGCACTGACCATGGGCTTTGACGCCGTGGAGGAAGCCTGCGTCAAGGGCAAGGCCTGGCTGGTGATGACCGCATCCGACGCCAGTGCCAAGACCGTGCAGCGCCTGAACTACGCCGTGGGCGACCTGGTGGATGTGATCACCATGCCGCTGACCCAGGACCGGCTGGCCGACATCAGCCGCAAGGCGGTGGCTGTTTACGCGGTGACCGACCGCAACCTCGCAAAGCTCTGCTTCGACCGCCTGTCGGACTGCGGAGCAATCAAAAATGAGGAGGATATGAGCGAATGATCGTAAAATATAAAGTGAGTGATTTTGCAAAGGACCTGAACATTTCCGCAAAGAAGGTCCTGGATGAGCTGGCCGCGATGGGCAGCACCGGCAAGAAGAACAGCTCCAATCTGGAAGAGAACGAGCTGAACTACCTGCTGGAGAAGTTCAGCAAGGACAGCAGCGTGACCGACCTGAACGAGTTCCTGAACAGTGCCAAGGCCCCCAAGGAGGAGCCGAAGCCTGCCGAAAAGAAGGCGGAGAAGAAGACGGAAAAGAAGCCGGAAGCTCCCAAGGCTGAGGAAAAGCCCGCCCAGAAGCCTGCTGAAAAGAAGCCGGAGCAGAAGGCACAGCCCGCTGCCCAGCAGAACCAGCAGGCAAAGGCCGGCAGCAAGCACGGCGACAAGAAGAACGAGCAGCACAAGAAGCGTGAGGAAAAGACCGTTTCCCTCAGCGAGCTGGCTCGTGAGACCGGTGCCAAGGCATCCACTGCCCCGGCACAGGCTGTGTCGGTGCGCCGCGAGGACAATCAGGTGACCGTGGACACCCGCACCGTGGACATGAACGTGGACCGCTTCGACGTCCGTTACGACGATCTGGCTTCCACCAAGAACACCGAGAACCGCCGCAAGCCCACCCCGCAGGGCAACAAGCAGAAGTTCACCCAGCGCGGCCAGCGCCAGCGCCAGCAGTTCCAGAAGGGCAAGCGCGAGACCGAGTTCGAGCGCCTGCAGCGCATCCAGCTGGAAAAGGCCCGTAACGCCCAGCTGAAGGTGATGATCCCCGACGAGATCACCGTCGGTGAGCTGGCTGCCCGCCTGAAGCAGCAGGCCGGCAAGGTCATTGCCAAGTTCATGCAGATGGGCGAGATGCACGCCATCAACGACGTCATCGACTTTGATACCGCATCCCTGCTGGCCGAGGAGTTCCACGCAAAGGTCGAGCACGAGGTGCATGTGACCATCGAGGAGCGCCTGTTCACGCAGGAAGAGGATGCACAGGAAGACCTCGTCGAGCGTCCGCCGGTCGTCTGCGTCATGGGCCACGTTGACCACGGCAAGACCAGTATCCTGGACGCCATCCGTAAGACCAACGTCCCCGCAGGCGAGGCCGGCGGCATCACCCAGGCCATCGGTGCCTATCAGGTCAAGGTCAACGACAGCCTGATCACCTTCCTGGATACCCCGGGCCATGAGGCATTCACCTCCATGCGTGCCCGTGGTGCCAACATGACCGATATCGCGGTCCTGGTCGTTGCAGCCGACGACGGCATCATGCCCCAGACCATCGAGTCCATCAACCACGCCAAGGCCGCCAACGTCAAGCTCATCGTGGCAATGAACAAGATGGATAAGCCCACCGCAAACCCCGAGCGCGTGATGGAAGGCCTGACCAAGTACGGCATCATCACCGAGGACTGGGGCGGCGACGTCGCCTGCATCCCCGTTTCTGCGCTGACCGGCATGGGCATCAACGACCTGCTGGAGCGCATCGCGCTGGAAGCTGAGGTCATGGAGCTCAAGGCCAACCCCAACCGCCGCGCCAAGGGTGCGGTGGTCGAGGCCCGTCTGGACAAGGGCCAGGGCCCCATTGCCACCATCCTGGTGCAGAACGGCACCCTGCACTCTGGCGATGTGATCATTGCCGGTACTGCCGTGGGCCGCGTGCGTACCATGCGCAGCGACAAGGGCAAGCTGCTGAGCGATGCCGGCCCCTCCACCCCTGTGGAGATCACCGGCCTGACCGCCGTGCCCGAAGCAGGCGACCTGTTCGAGGCCGTTGAGGACGAGCGCCTGGCCCGTGAGCTGGCCGAGCAGCGCATCGCTGCCGCCAAGGAGAAGCAGTTCTCTGCCTTCCAGAAGGTCACGCTGGATAATCTGTTCAGCCAGATGGCCCAGAACGATATGAAGGAGCTGGCCATCGTCGTCAAGGCCGATGTGCAGGGCTCCGCCGAGGCCGTCAAGCAGAGCCTCGAAAAGATCTCCAACGACGAGGTCCGCGTCCGTGTCATCCACGCCGGTGTCGGTGCCATCAGCAAGTCCGATGTGGACCTGGCCGATGCCTCCAACGCCATCATCATCGGCTTCAACGTCCGCCCCGACAACGTGGCCAAGGAAGAAGCTGCTGCCACCAAGGTGGAAATGCGTATGTACCGCGTCATCTACGATGCCATCAACGATGTCACCGACGCTATGAAGGGTATGCTGGCACCCAAGTTCCGCGAAGTCTCGCTGGGCGAGCTGCAGGTCCGTCAGGTCTACAAGATCAGCAATGTCGGCACCGTTGCAGGCTGCCGCGTCACCAGCGGCAAGATCACCCGCGACAGCAAGGTGCGTGTCGTCCGTGACGGCATCGTCATCACCGAGGACGAGATCGCATCCCTGAAGCGCTTCAAGGACGACGTCAAGGAAGTGGCCGAGGGCTACGAGTGCGGCGTCACGCTGGCAAAGTTTGCGGACGTCAAGGAAGGCGACGTGTACGAGGCCTTCAAGATGGAAGAGTACCGCGACTAAATAAGGAGAAACCGAATGTCTCAGAAAAATATGGGGCGTCTTGCCCAGGATATGAAGCGTGAGCTCATCGCCATCATCGGGCGGCTGAAGGACCCGCGCCTGGAGGGCGGTCTGCTGACCGTCACCCGTCTGGATGTGACGCCCGACCTGGATGTCGCCAAGGTCTATGTGAGCGTGATGGGCCGTGCCGACGGCCCCAAGCCCGCCATCGAGGCGCTGAACCGCGCTTCCGGCCATGTGCGCACCGAAGTGAGCAAGAAGATGCACATCCGCAAAGCTCCGCGCTTCATCTTCGTGGAGGATGACGGCGCAGCCTATGCAGCCCATATCAATGAGCTGCTCCGCGAGCTGAACGTCAACGGCGACAGCGAACAGCCGTCGCAGACCGAGGAATAAACAGCCTGCGGAAAGGATGGATCATGGGATGACAGAACAGTTGAATGTGCAGCAGATGGCCGAAAAGCTCCTGACTGCGGACGACATTTTGATTCTGTGCCACAAAAACCCGGATGGGGATACCGTTGGCTGCGGCAGCGCCCTGTACTACGCGCTCAGTGCGCTGGACAAAACAGCGGCGGTGCTCTGCTCCGACCCCATTCCCAGCCGGTATGCGTTTACCAACCCGCGTCTGTACAAAGGCGAGTTCGAACCCCAGATCGTCGTGGCCGTGGACGTGGCAAGCCTCCAGCTCTTCGGCGAGAACAACGGGATGCCGCAGTTCAGCCGCCACGTCGATCTCTGCATTGACCACCATGCGGGCAACAGCGGCTATGCCGAGTTCACCCTGCTGGACGGCACGGCAGCGGCAGCGGCAGAGCTGCTGTACGAGGTGCTCTGCGCCATGGGCGTAGACCTGACCCCGCACATCGCCAACTGCCTTTATACCGGCCTGTCCACGGACACCGGCTGCTTCCGGTTCTCTTCCACCACGGCCCGTACCCACATCGTGGCGGCCAAACTGATGGAAGCAGGGGCGCGAGTGGAGGAGCTGAACACCCTGCTCTTCGACACCAAGCCCCGCGAGCGGATGGAGGCGGAGCGGATCGCGCGCAACCATCTGGAATATCATCTGGACGGCCGCTGCGCCCTCATCTACCTCACCCGCGATGAGATCGAGCAGAGCGGCGTAGACCCCGCCGACCTCGAAGAACTGACCAGCCTGCCCATCAGCATCGAGGGCGTCAAGGTCGGCCTGACCCTGCGTCAGCAGCCCGGCGGAAGCTACCGCATTAGTGTGCGCACCGCCAGGGGTGTGGACGCCTGCGCCATTGCGCGGCGTCTGGGCGGCGGCGGCCACACCCGCGCCGCGGGCTGTGAGCTGCTGGGCAACCTGGACAACGCCAAGAGTGCGATCCTGGCTGAGGTGGAAGCCGTGCTGGACGCAGAAAAACAGCCGCAGGAGGGCGAATAAATGCAGGGCATCCTCATCGTTGACAAGCCCACCGACTGGACCAGCTTTGACGTCATCGCAAAGCTGCGGGGCATTCTGGGCACCCGGAAGCTGGGCCACAGCGGTACACTGGACCCCATGGCCACCGGGGTGCTGCCGGTGTTCTGCGGCGGGGCCAGCAAGGCCGTAGACCTGCAGCTGGACCACACCAAAGCCTACCGCGCCGTGCTGCGGCTGGGGGCCCGCACCGACACCGGCGACAGCACCGGCACGGTGCTGGAAACGGCCCCCGTCACGGCAGGGGAGCGGGAACTGCAGGCCGTGCTGCCGCAGTTCGTGGGCAAACAGATGCAGGTGCCGCCCATGTACTCGGCGGTCAAGGTGGGCGGCCAGCCCCTTTACAAGCTGGCCCGCGAGGGCAAGACCGTGGAGCGCAAGGCCCGCCCCATCGAGATCTACAGCATCACCTACGGCGGCAGCCCCGCCGAAAACGAATATGTGCTGGAGGTGACCTGCTCCAAGGGCACCTACATCCGCACCCTGCTGGAGGACATTGCCGACGCACTGGGCCAGAAGGGCACCATGAGCGCCCTGCGGCGCACCTGCGCCGGGCTGTACACCGAGGCCGACGCCCACACGCTGGAAGAGATCCTTGCGGCGAAAGAGCAGGGGCCTGCGGCCCTGGAAGCGCTGATGCTGCCGGTGGAAAGCGTGTTCATCCCGCTGCCGCTGCTGGTGGTGGAGCCCTGGGTGGAACAGCACCTGTACAACGGCTGCCCCACCAGCCGCTACCCCGCAGCGGATGGCCGCTACCGGGTGCGCAATGCCGCCGGGCAGTTCCTGGGGCTGGCCAACATCACCGGGGGCGTGCTCCGGGTGGAAAAACTGTTCGTGGAACGGAATTGACAAGAAAAAGGAAACCAATACCCATGCAGATCATTTCACAGTTCGTCCCGCTGCCGCTGGCAGACCCCGCACAGGGCACCGCCGTGGCCATGGGCTACTTCGACGGCATCCACATCGGCCACCGGGCCGTCATCGACGGTGCGGTGCAGTGGGCCAGAGCCCACGGGGCTGCCCCGGCGGTGTTTACCTTCCGGCTGCCGGTGGACAACAAAATGAAGGGCAAGCGCCTGCTGTCCTCGGCGGACAAGCACGCGCTGATCGCCAGCCTGGGCGTGGAGTATTACCTCACGCCGGACTTTGAGGAGATCAAGGGCCTCAGCCCGGAACAGTTCGTGCGCAGCATCGTGGAAAACTGCCATGCAAAAGCCCTGTTCTGCGGCGAGAACTTCACCTTCGGGGCCAAGGCCGCCGGTACGCCGGAGCTGCTGCGCAAGCTGTGCGCTCCGCTGGGCGTGGAAGTGGTGGTGGTGCCCATGGCACAGTTCGAGGAAAAGCCGGTGTCCTCCACCCGCATCCGCACCGCGCTGGAGGGCGGCGACATCCCGGCGGCCAACGCCATGCTGGGCATGCCCTACGCCATCCGCTTTGCGGTGCAGCACGGCGCGGGCCTGGGCCACACGCTGGGGGTGCCCACCATCAACCAGCTGTACCCCCAGGGCTTCCAGATGCCCCGCAGCGGCATCTATATTACCCGCACGCTGGTGAACGGCACCTGGTATCCTTCGGCCACCGGTCTGGGCAGCCGCCCCACCGTGAACGATGACGCCACCAAGGTGACCTGCGAGACCTTCATCCCCGGCTTTTCCGGTGACCTGTACGGCACCGACCCGGTGGTGGAGTTCCACGCCTACCTGAGTCCTAGCAAGAAGTTCGATACGCTGGACGAGCTGCGGGACTGCATCAACAACGCCGCGCAGCGCGCACAGGAATATTTCAACAAGTAAAGCGAAAAATCGAATGACATCAAAAAAGCAAGCGCATCACAGGTTCCATCAAAATTTTGATTTTGATAAAAAGTGATACGCTTGCTTTTATTTTTACCGTGCTCGCCCTCTCAGGCGCTCACGCGCCAGCTCTCCCAAAGGGAGAGCCAAGGGCTTAGCCGCAACGCATCTTGCCTCTCCCTTTGGGAGAGGTGGATTTGCAAAGCAAAGACGGAGAGGGCGAGGGAACTGACCTTTTTCAACAGCCCATTGTTTTATTTGTACTGTTCCAGATATTCCGCCACCGAGCGGCTCATCTCGCGGGCAAAGCCGGAGTCGTACTTGCGGTTGTGGAAGGCCGTGCACCACGCATCAAAACCGGAGGTGCTGGCCTTGTAGCCGAAGGTGTCGCGCAGCTCGGCACCGTCCATGGTGCGGTAGCCGTTTTCGTGCACGATATGCTCCATGGCGCAGCGCTGGGGCTTCGGGCGGTCCTTCTGCTGCTGGGTGGGCCAGCCGAACACCAGCATCACCGCTGGGAACACATAGTCCGGCAGGTGCAGCAGACTGCGCTGGGTGTCGCAGTTTTCCATGATATCGCCGATGTAGCACGAGCCGATGCCAAAGCTTTCGGCGGCCACCACGGCGTTCTGGGCGGCAATGGCGGTGTCGGTGACAGCCAGCATCAAATCGCCCACGCCCGGCGTGCGGGGCGTGCAGCCCGCTTCCTTGTAGGCGTCGTACCACTTGCGGCAGTCGGCGCAGAACACCAGCACCAGCGGGGCCTTGGCAATGAAGGGCTGATGGTCGCAGCTGTCGGCCAGCGCGGCCTTCAGGGCCGGGTCGGTGATGTCCAGAATGGTGTACAGCTGCTGGCAGCCCGCAGAGGGGGCCTGCGCGGCAGCTTCCAGAATGGCCTGCTTCATTCCGGCCGGGATGGCTTTTTCTTCAAACACCCGCACAGACTTGCGGGCATACAGGCTTTGCAGGATGGGATTGGTTTCGGGCATGGTGAGTACCTCCTAAAACTCCCTCAGTCACGGCTCACGCCGTGCCAGCTCCCTCAAGGAGGGAGCCTTTGACAGGAGGGGAAACTTTATCGTGTTACAGCAAGGTTCATCGCCGCGCGAAAGCCTCCCTCTGAGAGGGAGGTGCCGAACGAAGTGAGGCGGAAGGAGTTTGGCGCGCAGCGCCTGAGAGGGGTCTTTTTTGGTTTTTATTCGTAATCAATGGGCAGGGTGGGCAGGCCGTTGAGCTCCAGCCCGGCGGTGTGGCCCGCGACGTACTGGTAGTAGCCCTGTGCGGCGATCATGGCACCGTTGTCGCCGCAGAATTTCAGCTCCGGCAGGTAGACCTTGGCCCCCAGCTTCTGGGCACCGTCGTTCACCAGCTGGCGCAGGCGGCCGTTTGCGGCCACACCGCCCGCCAGACACACCTGCTTTGCACCGGTGTCGGCGGCAGCCAGCAGCAGTTTTTCGGCCAGGATGCCCGCAATGCGCTCCTGGAAGCTGGCGGCAAGGTCCGGCACGTTGACCGTTTCGCCCTTCATCTGGGCCTTGTTCACCTCGTTCAGCACGGCGGTCTTCAGGCCGGAGAAGCTGACGTTGTATTTGCCGTCCACATGGGGCACCGGCAGGCGGTAGGCCTTGGGGTCGCCGGTCTTGGCGGCGTTGGCCACACTCGGCCCGCCGGGGTAGGGCAGACCCAGGGTGCGGGCCACCTTGTCAAAGGCTTCTCCGGCGGCATCGTCCACCGTGTGGCCCAGAATGTGGTAGTGGGTGTAGTCCTGCACTTCCACGATGTGGCTGTGGCCGCCGGAGGCCACCAGGCAGAGGAACGGCGGTTTCAGCTCCGGGTGGGTCAGGTAGAGCGCGGCGATGTGGCCCCGCAGGTGGTGCACCGGCACCAGAGGCTTGCCCGCCGAGTAGGCAAGCCCCTTGGCAAAGTTCACGCCCACCAGCACCGCGCCGATGAGGCCCGGCGCAAAGGTGACGGCCACGGCGTCCACGTCGTCCATGGTCTTGCCTGCGTCCAACAGGGACTTTTTGACGGTGGCACTGATGAACTCACAGTGGCGGCGGCTGGCGATCTCCGGCACAACGCCGCCGTACAGGGCCTGTTCTTTCACGCTGGTGGAGATGACGTTGCTCAGCAGATGCCGGCCGTCCTCCACCAGAGCTGCGGCGGTCTCGTCGCAGGTGGATTCGATTCCTAAAACGATCATGTTCAATGGGCCTCCAGCCAGTTTTTGCCTGCGTGCACATCGGTGCTCAGGGGCACGGCGTACTGCACGCAGCCCTCCATCTCCTCCCGCAGGATCTGCGCAGCCTTTTCGGCTTCCGCTTCCGGGGCTTCCACGATCAGTTCGTCGTGGACGGTGAGGATCAGGCGGCTTTCCATTTTTTCGTCCCGCAGGCGCTTCCACACCCGCACCATGGCCAGCTTGATCACATCGGCCGCCGTGCCCTGAATGGGGGTGTTGCGGGCCATGCGCTCACCGCTGGAACGCACGTTGAAGTTGGAGCTTGCCAGCTCCGGCAGCGCCCGGCGGCGGCCGAACAGGGTGGATACATAGCCGTTCGCCTTGGCGTCGGCAATGGTCTTGTCCATATAACCGCTCACATTGGGGAAGGCGGCCAGATAGTTTTTGAGGAAGGCGTCTGCTTCCTTGACGGTCACCCCGATGTCCTTGGCCAGGCTGTAGGCACCCTTGCCGTACATGATGCCAAAGTTGATGGCCTTGGCGCTGGAACGCAGCCGGGGCGTCACCTCGCTCTGGGGGATGCCGTAAATTTTGGCAGCGGTGCTGCGGTGGATGTCCTCCCCGTTCAGGAAGGCCTGCTGCATGTGTTCGTCCCCGGTGATGTGGGCCAGGATGCGCAGCTCGATCTGGCTGTAATCGGCATCCACCAGCACACAGCCGGGCTTGGCGATGAAGTAGGCCCGCAGCTGGCTGCCCAGCTCGGTGCGGATGGGGATGTTCTGCAGGTTGGGGTTGTCGGAGGAGAGACGGCCGGTGCGGGCTTCGGTCTGGTTGAAGCGGGTGTGGATGCGGCCATCCTCCGCGATGACCTTCAGCAGGCCCTCCACATAGGTGGAGTTCAGCTTCTGGTACGCGCGGTACTGCAAAACGTCCTCTACCAGCGGGTACTCCCGCAGGCTCTCCAGCGTTTCGGCGTCGGTGGACCAGCCGCGCTGGGTCTTTTTGCCATGGGGCAGGCCCATGGTGTCGAACAGCATCTCGCCCAGCTGCTTGGGGCTGTTGGGGTTGAAGCTGGTGCTGCCGGTCTCCATCTGGATGCGGGCCAGCACCTCCGAAAGTTCGCTGCGCATCCGCAGGCCGAACGCCTCAATGCCGTCCCGGTCCACCAGAATGCCGGTACGGGTCATGTCGGCCAGCACCTGGGCCAGCGGGAACTCGATGTCATTGTACAGCGCATCCTCGTCCCGCGCGGTGATCTCGGCCTTCATCCGGGCAAAAAGGTCGGCCAGCGAACCGGCATCGGGCCAGGCCTCACAGGTGAACGCGGCCTGTGCCTTGTAGCTTGTCAGCAGCTCGGAGACCTGATACTTCGAAGCCGAGGCGTCCAGCAGGTAGGCGGCCAGCTTGCCGTCCCACCGGATGCTGCTGCCCCAGCCGCCGGCGGCCATGGCTCTGGCGTACAGGGGAGCCGAATTGAACACGTCCAGTGTGACGTCGGCGTTGTCCAGCAGGCGGAGCAGGTCAGCGTCCTCCAGCGGGTAGACGGTGGTGTCCTGCACGGCGTACCAGCTCTCCGGCTGCAGCATCACGTTGCGGGTGCCCTGCTTGCCCATCACGGCGGGGCGGGAGGCCACCAGATAGTGCCCGGACGGGGCAAGGGGCAGGGCGGCAAGCTCTGCCTCCGGCAGCTCCACGGCCTGTTCTTCCGGGGCGGCCTCCGGGGCCACACCGTCCAGCCCGAAGCGCGGGATCAGCGAGTGGATCTCCAGCTCCTGCAGCAGGCGCACGGCGGCGGCCTTGTTGCCCTCGCCCACGGCGTAGCTGCCCTCGGCCGTGTCGATGGGCGCATCGGTGCGGATGGTGCCCAGCAGATGGCTCAGCTCGGCATCGGCCTTGCATTCCAGCAGGTGCTCCCGCTGCTTGGGCTTGATGGTTTTGTCGTCGATATTGGCATACACGTTTTCCAGTGTGCCGAACTTCTGCACCAGCGCGAGGGCGGTCTTTTCGCCGATGCCCCGCACACCGGGGATATTGTCGGACGTGTCGCCCATCAGGCTCTTCACCTCAATGAGCTGTTTGGGCTCAATGCCGTATTTTTCGTGGATGGCGTCCACGTCCATGGTCACGGTCTTGCTGCGGCCCATCACGGTGGCGGCCAGCAGCACCGTGGTGGTGTCGCTCACCAGCTGCAGGCTGTCGCGGTCTCCGGTGGCCAGGAAGCAGTCATCCTGCCGGGCGGCGCAGGCAGCGGCCAGCGTGCCCAGGATGTCGTCGGCCTCCCAGCCCTCGGCGGTGACGGTGCGGTAGCCCAGGTCTGCCAGCAGCTCCTTGAGCACCGGCATCTGCTGGGCCAGCTCCTCCGGCATGCCGTGGCGGGTGGCCTTGTAGCCGTCGTACATTTTGTGCCGGAAGGTGGGAGCCTTCAGGTCAAAGGCCACGGCCACCTCGTCGGGCTCGCACTCCTTGAGCAGGGAGAGCAGGATATTCAAAAAGCCGTAAATCGCATTGGTATAGCGGCCGTCCTTGGTGGTCAGCAGCTTGATGCCAAAAAAGGCGCGGTTGGCAATGCTGTTGCCGTCAATGACCAGTAAGCGCATAGCATACAGTCCTCCGTTCCATAATTTCACATCCTATAGTATAGCACAAAATCGGCCCCGGCGGGAGAAAATTGCAGAAAATGCTGTAGATTGTAATTTATAAGAAAGTGTGTTAAACTAAAAACGCCGCCCAGAAAGGCGGCGTTAAGGTGCTGTCTGCAATTACAGGTGGTCTAGCTCCCTCCGGCAAGCGTCCGGGGGACGTGAAAATCTTGTTGTTTCTGGTTTCCCCTGACGCAAACGCGGAAGGGGGGATGTACCATGGAGTTGAATGAAGTGCTCGCACTGCTCACCCTCATCGGTGGAACCGTGTATGTTACATTTCAGATCGCTTGGTCAATCTTCAAAGAAATCCATAACAATAAGAAATGACCGCCCCAGACTCCGAAACCTGAGCGGTCATTCTTATTGACCTAACCGGAAGGAGCTGACCATGCGGACAGCACCTTTTCTGTTTGTAGTATAGTGCTTTTTCTTCGTCTTGTCAAGTTCGCCGCTGTTTTATTCCTCCATGCGGATGGCGCTTACCGGGCAGGCGTTGGCGGCGTCCACCGCCTGGGGCACTTCCTCCGGCGGGATGGGGCCGGGCTCGGCCACGGCCAGCACGCCCTCCATGTGGAATACGGCGGGGCACAGCCCGGCGCACTGGGTGCAGCCGATGCAGAGGTCCGGGTCAACGAATGCGATCATAAAATCTGCCTCCTTCGGATGATGTCTGCTGCCAGTATGGGCGGTTTTGGTGCGAAATATGCTAGGCACCTGCGGGCGGCTGTGGTATAATGGAAGCTCAGGAGGACAGAGACCGATGAACATTCAGATTTTTGGCACCACAAAGTGCTTTGATACCAAAAAGGCCCAGCGCTATTTCAAGGAGCGGGGCATCAAATTCCAGATGATCGACCTGAAGGAAAAGGGCATGAGCCGCGGCGAGTTCGACAATGTGGCCCGCGCCCTGGGCGGCTGGGAAAAGATGGTGAACCCCAACGCCAAGGACAAGCAGACCCTTGCACTGCTGGAGGCGCTCATCGACTGGCAGAAAGAGGACAAGCTGTTTGAGAACCAGCAGCTGCTGCGCACCCCCATCGTGCGCAACGGCCGCAAGGCCACCGTGGGCTACCAGCCCGATGTGTGGAAGGACTGGGAGTAACCGCGCAGTGGGGTTTTCACAAAAAAACCATGGGCAGGGTTTTGCACTCTGCGCTGCCCTGTGGTATACTGAAAGTCAGCAATAAAACCTTGGGAGATAAAAAACCATGACAAAACATTATATCACCCCGGAAGAACACGCCCGGCTGCAGCGCCGCCGGGGGCGGCAGGCGCTGGGCTTGCTGATCACGATCCTGGTTCTGGTGGGGTTTGTGACCGTGCTGCGGGCCGGTGTGGGACTGGTGGCCAACCTGTTCGATGACACCGCCCAGAAGCAGGAATACGAGGACAAGCTGGAGGGTCTGGTGCTGTTTGACCCTATGCCCTTTGACGGCATCGAGAACATCGACGACCTGACCCTGCGGGAAGCTGCCGTGTGGGGCTGCATCTACAACATCCAGGAGACGCAGGGCGGCTTTGATAACTACAACACCGACCCCGACACCGAACAGCTGCTGCTGCCCTCGGTGGAAGTGGACGCCTATCTGGCCCGGCTGGTGGGCCCCAGCTTCAAGCTGACCCACCGCAGCTTCGAGATGGAAGATATGACCATCGAGTTTGACGAGAGCAGCCAGTGCTACAAGATCCCGGTCACCGGTACGGTGGGCTATTACCGCGCCGTGGTCACCAAGCTGTTAAAGCGCAGCGGCCAGCTGCACGTTACCGTGGGCTATATTCCCACCTCCAGCACCGATGACAGCATCATCAACCAGTCCTCGGACACGCCCACCAAGTATATGGATTACCTGTTCGAGCGCCAGAGCGGCAGCTGGTATCTCACCGGTCTGACCGAGAGCGAGACCAAGCCTGACAGCACGGCGAGCACCGAGGCCGCCAGCCAGCCGCAGCCCATGGCCGAAAGCGATGTGCAGGATGCCATCCTGGCCACCGCCGGTTCCTCGGAGGCGGCTTCCGATGCTGCTTCGGACGCAGCTGCCGAGCCGGACACCCAGAACCTGGACGAGCCGGCTGCTGACAGCACCGCCGCCGAAGCAGATGCCGCCGATAACGGCGCTTCCAGCACGGCTGCATAATACCTGTAAAAACGAACCCCCGACTGTGAAACATCACAGCCGGGTGTCTTTTTTTGAGAAAGCCTCCCTCGCTGAGGGTGGTGGCACGGCGTAAGCCGTGACGGAAGGAGTTATTTCAGATCGAACCGCACGACCACCAGACGGTACCACAGGTAGGGCACCATGTTCCAGATCATCCACAGTTCCATGAGGAGGTAGTGGGGCAGGTCACGCCAGCGGAAGGGGCGCTTGCCCAGCCTGCCCTCTTTCAGCAGGGCGAAGGCTTCGTGCATGCCCTTGTCCCACGCCTCGCCAAAGCCCTGCTTGTGGAACTTGTAGCACTTGAGCAGGTAGCCCACGGCCAGCGGGATGAAGTTGAACACCAGCATGAGCAGCGGCTCGTTCTTGAGGGGCAGCAGAATGCTGTTGCGGCCGCTCTGCTGGCTCTTGAAGGCGTTGTACCGCACGGCACCGGTGCTGGCTCCGCAGATGTGGTAGCACTTTGCCGTGGGACAGAGCACGTTTTTGTAACCTGCGTTGTTGGCACGCCAGCTCAGATCCACATCCTCAAAGTAGGCAAAGAAGTTTTCGTCAAAGGTGCCGATCTCGTCCAGAATGCGCTTGCGGTACAGCGCAGCCCCGCCGCAGGCCGAGAAGATACGCTTTTGTTTGGTGTAGCGGCTGACACGGCGGCCGTCGCCGGTCTTGCAGGCAAAGCCCATCCAGGTCACATAGTCCCCGGCGTCATCGGCCAGCTCCCGGTCAAAGTGGCGGATCATCAGGCTCTGCACCGCAAAGATCTTGGGGTCGGTTTCGGCGGTGCGGATGAGTTCGGCCAGCCACTGGGGCTCCGCAAAGGCGTCGTTGTTGAACAGCACCACATACTCGCTCTCGGCCATGGCGATGCCCTGATTCACCGCGTGGGAAAAGCCGGTGTTGGTGCCGTTTTCGATCAGGGTGAAGTTGGCCCGGCTGCAGTAGCTGCGGGCCTGTTCCAGACTTTCGTCGGTGGAGCCGTTGTCCACCACGATGAGCTGGAAGTTCTGCTCGGTCTGGGCGTAGACCGACTCGATGGAGTCTTTGAGCCAGCCCTTGCCATTGATGTTGGGGATGACGATGGTTGCTTTATACATAAAGGTTACTCCTGTAAAACTGCACGATTACCGGAACAGTATAGCACAGTTGCGGGCAAAAAGAAACCGCACTCGCGGCGGAGTGCGGTAAATTTGTATGGGTCTTACGCTGCCAGTGCCTTTTCGATGTTGGCCAGCAGGGTGTCGTGGTTCTCGGCGCACACCAGGATCACTTCGCCGGTGGGGGCCACGGTGACGGTGGCGGCCTTGGCGATCTGGTACTGATCTTCCAGATAGTGCTCCATGGACTGCTGCTCGCTGGTCACATAGGCTTCCAGTGCGCTCTTCACGGCGTCGGTCTTGCCCTCGGCGGGTTTGACGATGGCCACGGCATAGCTGCGCACCATCATGGAGGAGACGGAGGCGGCAAGGTCGGTGTACATGTCATCTTCCAGATTCAGCAGGGGCATCATCAGATTGCGCACCTCGTCGTCCAGCTGGCCGGCCTCGTACTCGGCGCTGTAGCCGTCGATGGCGGTGAACTTTCCGTCCTCGCCTTTGGTGAAGATCATATCGTATTCGTTTTCCTCGTCGGTGCGGGCATCGTGGAGGATCTGGGAATAATCCTTCGGGGCGGCGGAGTCGGCCTTGCTGCCGGCGGAGCAGCCCACAAGGGCAAACAGGGTCAGCCCTGCCAGCAGGGCGGCGATGAGTCGTTTCATAGTCGTGTAGTCCTTTCGTATCCAGTGCTTCGTGTGGCGGAGCTGCGCCGCAGTGCACGGCTAGTGTGCGCTGTTTTGCGGCTGGTATACCATATACGAACCAGACGCGCGGAGGATTGCAGGAAAATGGTAACAGTTTTATGAACGGCTCACAGCATCAGCGCATCCAGCTCGCCGTGATTCACCGGGGTGGAAAGGATGATCTGGGTGCTGGTGGTGCCCAGCTTCTGGAACTGCAGGATCAGGTGTTCCAGCTGGGGCATGCTGCCGCAGCTCACCTTGACCAGGAAGGTATAGGCACCGGTGACGTGGTAGCACTGCAGAACCTCGCGGCTGCTCTGCAGCAGTTCGAGAAAGGCGTCCTGCTTGGAGGGGGCCACCGACAGGCTGATGAGGGCGTCCACATACACGCGGTCGGCCGGGCGGTTCAGGGTGACGGTGTAGCCGCTGATGATGCCGTCCGTCTCCAGTTTGTGGATGCGGCTGGACACGGCCGGGCTGGTCAGCGAGACCTGCTCGGCGATCTCCTTGACCGGCATGCGGGCGTTTTTGGCCAGCAGGGAAAGAATTTTTCGATCCAGATCGTCCATGGGAGATGCTCCTTTGAAATATGTTGGATTGTATAAAATTTTCTGAAAGTAAAGTTTTATTGTTGTCGTAAACGCACAAAGGTTGAAAAACCTTGCTTTTGTTTCGCTTTGCGTTAATTATATAAAGTTTTGCGGGAAAAGTAAAGCATGATTTTAAAGTAAAATGAAAAAAACTGGTTTGACAAGAAAGAAAAAACGCGTATAATACATCATGCAAGGCAGCGCCCCGCACAAAGGCCTGCTGTGAAATTGAGATTCACCACTTTATATACTTTCCCACCCCTCTATACACAAAAACCCGCTGCCAGGCGGGTTTTTGTGTTTGTTGGGGCTTTTTTATTTTTTACACGAGGTACCCTTCAAAGCAGTGCAGGTCCTCGGTCTTGACGATGCCCTCCAGATACAGGCCATCTTCCCGGTATTCTTCCACCTGCACGCTGCCACGCTCCCGCATGGGGGCGGCAAGGCCCAGCTTGTCGTAGGGCAGCAGCACCCGGATGGTGTGCACCCGGTCGCTGAGCAGCTCGTCCAGCTTCTGCAGCAGGGTGTCCAGGCCGTAGCCGGTCTTTGCACTGGTGAGCAGGATGTCCGGGTCGAAGGACAGGGTGTTGGGCTTGTCGCACTTGTTGTACACGGTCAGGCGGGGGATGTCCGTGCAGTCCAGCCCGTCCAGCACCTCGTCGGTCACGGCCAGCTGTTCCTCGCGCTGCTCATCCCCGGCATCCGCCACCCGGATGATGACGTCCGACCAGGCGGCTTCTTCCAGCGTGGACTTGAAGGCCTCCACCAGATTGTGGGGCAGGCGGGACACAAAACCGACCGTGTCCACCAGCAGCACGGCCATGCCGCTGGGCAGCACCAGTTTGCGGCTGGTGGGGTCCAGGGTGGCAAACAGCATGTCGGCTTCGGCCACACTGGGGCCGCACAGGGCGTTCATCAGGCTGGACTTGCCCACGTTGGTGTAGCCCACCAGGCTCACCACCGGCATGCCGGTCTTGGCGCGGGCCTTGCGGCTCTCGCCCCGGCGCTTTTCCATCTCGGCCAGCTTCTCGGCCAGCGCGTCGATGCGGGCGTGCACATGGCGGCGGTCCAGTTCCAGCTTGGTCTCACCGGCACCGCGGCGGGCACCGCCGCCGCCGCCACCGCCGCCGCCCTGACGGCTCAGGGCCTCGCCCATGCCCTGCAGACGGGGCAGGCGGTAGCGCAGCAGAGCCAGCTCGGTCTGCAGTTTGCCCTCGTTGGTCACCGCACGGCTGCGGAAGATCTCTAAAATCAGCATGGTGCGGTCAATGACCTCCAGCCCGCCCAGCGCGGTGGAGATGTTGCGGATCTGGCTGCCGGTCAGCTCGCCGTCGAACACGGCGCATTCGGCCCCCAGCTCCTGCGCGGCAAGGCTGGCTTCCTCCAGCTTCCCGCTGCCCAGCACGATGCCGGTCTCCGGAGTCTGGCGCTTCTGGCTGATCTGCGCCACGGCTTCCATATGGTTGGCCTCGCACAGGGCGGCCAGCTCGGCCAGACTGCGCTCACAGTCCCACAGGCCCTGGTCCAGCGCCAGCAGCACCACTTTGGTGGGCGGGGTCTCGGTCAGAATATTGTAAAGTTCGCTCAAAATAAGTCCTTTCTGTTTGGAAACTCCTTCAGTCTCGTCGCTCTGCTCCTCGCCAGCTCCCTCAGGGAGGAAGCCTTTTGACAGAGAGGAAAACGTTCCGGTTTCACCAAAGGCCCCATCTCCGAGGGGGCTGGCATCGCGCAGCGATGACTGGGGGAGTTATGCTGTCTCAAATGCTTTTCTCGTCAGCAGATAGCTCCGGCATTCCACCGGGGTGCCGTCGAATTTGTGGTAGACCGTGTTGTGGTGGTACACAAAGCCTGCGTTTTCCATCACCCGGCCGCTGGCGGGGTTGGCGGCGGCATGGCCGCAGGCCAGCCAGCGGCTGTCCGTGCGGGTGAACCAGTACGCCACGACGGCGCGGAGAGCCTCGGTGGTGAAGCCTTTGTTCCACCACTTCCGGCCGATGCAGTAGCCCGGCTCCCAGACGCCGTCGGTCAGGTCCAGCCCCGGCCACTCAGTCTTTTGCTGAGGCTCCCCCGGCAGGGAATTGTACAGGCTGATGGAGCCGAACACCTGTCCGGTGGCCTTTTCCACCATGGCCCACTGGTAATAGTCCGGGTTGGGGTAGAGCAGTGCCCACGCGGCCAGCAGCTCCCGGGTTTCGGCGGGGCTTTTGTGGGGCTCCCAGCGCAGATAGCGGGTCACCTCCGGGTCGCTGGCCCAGTTGGCGTACATCTGCGGTGCATCCTCCGGCAGCAGGCGGCGCAGGAGCAGCCGCGGCGTTTCGATGTCTTGTGTGCCGGCATGGCGCATGGCACATCCCTCCCTCATTCCATAAAGTATGCATAGGATAGCACAAAAACGGCGTTCCTGCAAGCGGCCGGGGCAGAAAACCCTTGACCGGACGCCCGTTCTGCATTAAACTGAAAGCCAAGTGCTTTTGTAGGAAAAGGAGAACCACCACCATGAGCGATGTACGCACGCTGCTGAAAAAACGCCCGCTGCTGTTCGACGGCGGCATGGGCACCTATTATAAAGGAGCCCCCGGCCGGGAATGTGAGCAGGCAAACCGGCTGGACCCGGAGGGCATCCGGGCGGTCCACCGCGCCTATCTGGCGGCGGGAGCCGATGCCATCAAGACGAATACCTTCGGCCTGCCCCGCATGGCGGCGGCTCAGGACCCGGAGTGGGAGGCACTGGCCGGCGCAGGCTGGAAGCTGGCCGCAGAGGCAGCGGCCGGGACGGACGCCGCCGTGTTTGCCGACCTTGGCCCCGCCCCGGACACCGAGGGCCTGTCGGCGGCCCAGGTGTATACGGCGGTGGTGCGGCGGTTTGCCGCCCTGGGGGCAAAGAACTACCTGTTCGAGACCCTGAGCAGCGACACCGGTGTTCTGGATGCCGTGCGCGCTCTGCGTGAGACGGTGCCGGATGCCTTTGTGCAGGTGTCCTTTGCGGTGCTGCCGGACGGCTACACCCGCGAGGGTCAGCACTGCCGGGCACTGGTGCGCCGCATGGCGGACAGCGGCCTTGTGGATGCCGCGGGCCTGAACTGTGTGTCGGCACCGGGTGCCATGCGCACGCTGGTGCAGCAGCTGGGGAGTGTGGGCATCCCGCTGTCGGTCATGCCCAACGCGGGCTATCCGGTGGTCACCCGCACCCAGGTGCAGTACCGGGGCAAGCCGGACTATTTTGCCTCCGAGCTGGCCCGGCTGGCCGCTGCGGGGGTGCGCATCCTGGGCGGCTGCTGCGGCACCACCCCGGCCCACATCGCGGCCCTGCGCAAGGCACTGGATGCCCTGCCGGAGGGGCTGCCCATCATCCCGGCGGCACAGATTTCCACCGTTTCCCGTCCGGAAGTGGAAACCGATGACGCCTTCCTGCGCAAGCTGCGGTCCGGCAAAAAGGTGATCGCCGTGGAGCTGGACTCCCCCAAGGACGCCGACCTGACCGCCTATCTGGAAGGGGCGCGCCGCCTGCAGGCTGCCGGCACCGACCTGATGACCGTGGCCGACTGCCCCATCGCACGGGCGCGCATGGATTCCTCGCTGGTGGCCTGCCGGGTGCACCGGGAGCTGGGCCTGCCCACCCTGCCCCACATGACCTGCCGCGACCGCAACCTGAACGCCACCAAGGCATTGCTGCTGGGCCTGTACGCCGAGGGCGTGCGGGAGGTGCTGGCCATCACCGGCGACCCCATCCCCTCCGCCGAGCGGGACGAGGTGAAGAGCGTGTATCAGTTCAACTCCCGCAAGCTGGCCCAATACATCGTGTCACTGGCCGGGGAGGGCCGGGAGATGCCCTCGCCCCTGACCGTGTTCGGCGCACTGAACCTGAATGCCCGCAACTTTGACGTGGAGCTGCGCCGCGCCGTGGAAAAGATGGAAAACGGCATGACCGGATTCCTCACCCAGCCGGTGCTGTCGGAGCAGGCCGTGCAGAACCTGCAGCAGGCCCGGCAGACCCTTGGCCCGGAGGCAAAGATCCTGGCCGGCATCCTGCCGGTGGTGAGCCAGCGCAACGCCATCTTTATGGAAAACGAGGTCAACGGCATCCATGTGGACGCCGCCATCATCGACCGCTTTGCCGGGCTGGACCGTGCCGCCGGGGAGGAACTGGGCATCGAGATCTCGGTGCAGGCGGCAAAAGCGGCCCTGCCCTATGCGGATGGATTTTACCTGATGACCCCCTTCAACCGGGTGGCCCTGATGGAGCGGCTCATCGCCCGCCTGAAGGAAGAAGTAATAAAGGATTGACAAATCGCACAAAAAACGCTATATTCTTTCTATAAATGCAATGAGAAAGAGTGCGCGCTGTTTTTGCCGTTCAGAGAGCCGGAGCCCTGCTGCGAATCCGGTACGGCCGTGCGGTGTGCTGTCGCTTTTGAGCAGGAGCGGTGAGCCGGAAGGGTAGCCGCTCTCGGGCCGGTCCCACGTTATCGGGACAACAAGCGGCACGGGAAGCATTCCCGTGCAATTTGGGTGGTACCGCGGTTATGTTTTTACAAGCCGTCCCATGGAACGTTCCGTGGGGCGGCTTTTTGCGTCCCACTTCATCACAATTTTGGGAGGACACCATGAAAGAACTCGCAAAACAGTACGATCCCAGCGAGGTGGAAGACCGCATCTACCAGTTCTT
>OGMZ01000457.1_pt1 | contig 20057 bp, 22 predicted proteins | sample 1573361 | NCBI WGS metagenome assembly OGMZ01 (sample SAMEA2581995, study PRJEB24529) | metagenome | biome: Human gut stool | place: China | collected 2011
GAATATACGGCAGACTGCAAATCTTTTAAATGTAGAATTTTATGTTTGAAGGTGTGCCTGTTTCTAGGGGCGTATGGTACGATTTAAATGAGATAACGAATTGTTATTGGCAAGTGGAAGTTAGTTGTTAAATTTTGGTGAAAATTCATTATTCGTAGAGAAAAAGACTGGCTCTATCTTACTATAAGCAATCCATAGATGTGACTCCTTCCTTAGTGAAACCGATAAATGATGGAATATCTACTAATTCGACTTCAGCAATTGTGGCCTTCAGTTTTTCAAGCGTACCGGTAATTTTAAGATAAAGCGTTTCTTACAATTTGTTTTTCGCGGATATAATCTATCATTTCCTTATTAGCTTTCCCGGCCCTTGCAATATCTATGATGGTAATCAGATTCTTTTGAGGATTATCCTTAATACGTGCCCTTGCTTCTTTCCATGCCAAGTCGTGTGACAGGTCTGACAGGTCATAAGGATCTGTATCCTTATATTTGGTAATGGCAGCATCCAGACAACGCTTGTCTGAGCCTGAAATGTAGTTCATATCAGGTTTGGCAGAAGCATAAATTTTCTGTTCATGCACTTCTATTCCGGCAAGGAAATCATTAAAGCTTTCTTCTGTTGGCTTTTCTTTTACAGCCTGTAGGACCCTATAAATATAAGTCGGCGCCGGACCATACTTCAATGCCATAAAAGAGTCTTCTATAAGTACCTTTCCATATTTGACAAGATAATCCTGTTGTGCAAAATAAAGAATTCTAAAAAGCTTTGCACATTCAACTCCTTTGGGGAAACTCTGCATAATATAGAGTAATACTGTCTTTATTTTTGTAATCTGTATAAAAGTTTTCATTTTTATCTATTATAACCGATGTATACTCCCAAATATAATCATTTATTTAAAAACAATAATCTTTGGTTATAGTTTTTATGATTGTAATACCTCCTAATAAGTCTATCCTTCCTGTTTTAACTTGTCGTACTTCCTGCCGGTAGTTTCTTTCTGTGAAGTTCGGATAAGAAATATTCTAATTCTTATAATATCGTGTTTTCAATAAAATATTAATTTTGCAAAAACGAGGAAAATCAGTGTTTTGTCCTCTTTCTCCCGTATCTGATCTTTCTGCGTGATAAATAATTATTTTACTATTCAACCTACCGGAAATAACAAATCGTATTCAAATAGAATTATGACTTGATATTTTACCGAATAAAGATTAGATTTGTATGGTACTTGACACAATGACACTGGAGGAGCTTATAAGAGAAATCAAGACAGATTTTAGTGAAGTAAAAGGACGATGGAAGAACTGCATCGGCAAATAAGTGATGCTCACCAACGATTAGCATATATCATCAACTATTATCAAGGCGTTCATTTTGAGCGCCTTTCTTTTTAGCCCTGTAAGCGATGGTTATCGTTTATAGGGCTTTTTCAGCTCATTTTTGTACCGTATTTGTTGCTCGCTTATTGCTCTCCGATTTTAGGTCGGAAAGGTCGTGGAGAAAGTTGACTATGGTTGACTATGATTTACGATAGTTGAACAAAATGGAAAAATAACAAGAGAAATAAACCTCTAAAAAGTAACGAATATGGCAACAAGTAAAATGAAAATCAAGAAGGTATGTGAATGGTGTGGCACAACATTCTATGCCCAAAAGCTAACAACACGCTTCTGTTCTCATCGGTGCAATAATCTTGCATACAAAGAAGCGGTACGGCAGAAGAGAATACAAGAAGCGGAAACCAAAGTCCAAACGGTCATCAGTGAACAACCCATATCCGATTTCAAGGACAAAGAATATCTATCATTCAAAGAGGCTGCAACTTTATTAGGGCTGAGCAAACAAGCAGTCTATAAAATGGTATATGCTGGAAAGCTGCAAGCATTCCGCATCAGTAACAGATTGTCCTTTATCCGCAAAGGGGATATAGACCGAATGCTGGAAGCTCGTCCTTATGAACAACGGCAGCCGAAGGACACTATTCCTATCACCGATTTCTATACCACAGCCGAAGTGAAAGAGAAATACCATGTAAACGAGTCATGGATATTCTTGGTAGCCAAGAAAAACAACATTCCTCGAACTTTCAATCGAGGCAAGACCTACTGGAGCAAGAAGCACACGGATGCTTACTTCGCTAAGAAAGCCCCGAATCCCGACATTACTGAATGGTATAGTACCCAAGAAATGCAGGAGAAATTCGGCATGACCTTATCAGCCATCTACACTTTCGTTTCCAAGAACGCCATCCCGAAGAAGAAAGAGGGTATCATGGTGTACTACTCCAAAAAGCACGTGGATATAGCCAAAGGCGTGGCAGCACCCGAAGAACCGCAGTATTATACAGTAGCCGAAGCAATGGAGAAGTTCAATCTCACCCGTGACCAACTCTATCATTATGCGAAGTATCATAATATTCCAAAGGTCAAGAAGGGTAAATACACGCTTATCTCCAAGCTCGAATTAGATAAGCTACTTGTAGCCCCGAAGATTGAATAGGTTATTTATCGATGAATGTTCCCACCATTAAATCACCATATTCCTTTGCACCGAGCATATTTACATCACTGATTATCAGTGACCATTCATTTTAATCGGTACAACCTCTGTTTTGACAAATACACAGAATGTAGGGACAAATGCAAACCGTTGTATTCCATCGCTTTGCATATACGTGTTGTACCGTCTCTTTTCAGCCCTTTTGTGGAATGTCCGTTATCAGATACAAGGTGCTGAGTGATAAGGCATTTCCGCAGGTATGTTACAGAACGCTTGTTGTATGCAAAGGTAGTGGTTTTCTTGGGATTTCTATGGTTTGCGGTGTGGTTTTTATTTTCCAGAAGATGCTTAACAGTAGAAAATCGGTCATAGAACCAGGGAACTTTTGTAGGATACACATTCAATTCGTTGGAAAAAGTGTAACGAATCTGATTTATTCGCTTGAAAAAGTGTAGAGCCATATACGTTGTGCTTGTTTTAGCCTTAATATTAACGACTCAATCCTCATTAGATTATACCCTGTCTGATATAAATGCTATGACGAAACAATAAATTATACCCACACTGATATAATATTGAATATTTGTACTAACTTTGTTTTGTAAAGGTATAAAATATGATGCTATGAATAATCTTTCTACTACGGTCAAGATGTTGCGAAAGCAATATAATCTGACACAAGAAGAACTCTCGTTGAAGTCGGGAGTAGGATTACGCTTTGTGCGAGACCTTGAACAAGGCAAAGAAACGCTACGTCTAGAGAAAGTGAATCAGCTCCTTGACTTTTTCAATTATGAAGTGGTTGCCACTCAAAAAACAGTAATCAATGAGACAAGTCCATATATTTTACAAAGACCAATTGGCTACTATTATAAAAAATAATATATTTGCATTGAACTATAAATACTTGCAGAATGAAGCAACTTAATAGGATTAAAATAGTATTGGTAGAACAAAATAAAACAGCAAAGTGGTTGTCAGAGCAGATTGGCAAAAATGCTTGTTCGGTGTCTCGTTGGTGTACAAACTCCTCGCAGCCAGACCTTGAAACGTTGTTTCGTATTGCGGAACTTCTAAAAGTAGATGTAAGGGATTTGATTTATACTGAAAATCATTAATATAAATGTAAAAACAATATAGAAAATTATATATCAGCTATGACGAAAAGGCAAGTATTTTACAGCTTTCATTTTAAGAATGATTCATGGAGAGCTGGGCAGGTTCGTAACATTGGAGTTGTAGAAGGTAATACTCCGGTTTCTTCCAATGATTGGGAGGAAGTAAAGCGTAAAGGAAATGTGGCTATAAAAAGATGGATTAATAGCCATATGGAGTATCGATCTTGCATTATTGTATTAATTGGTTCTGAAACTTCATCAAGAGAGTGGTGTAGATATGAGATTGAGCATGCTTGGAAAGAGGGAAAAGGAATTGTTGGTATTTATGTGCATAATCTGAAGGATTTCAATGGAGAACAGAGTACAAAAGGGAATAATCCATTTAAATTATTCTATATTGATAGAACATATAATTATATAGCAGAACGCAACTATCCGGTTGATGGTAATGAAATTAACCTATCAGAAATATGCAATACTTATAATCCTCCATATAAAATAAGTACCAATGTATATGATTATATTAAAGAGCATATAAATGAATGGGTAGAAGAAGCTATTAGAATTCGAAATCAGTATCCTAAATAAATTTTAGTTATGTCAATACAAAAGGAAGTTTTCATAAAAAATTATCTTAAAGCGCTTAATAATGGAGATGCTGCTGTTTTTGCAGGAGCTGGATTGTCTGCATCAAGTGGATGTGTTAATTGGAAACAATTATTAAAAGAAATTGCCGAGGAATTAGAACTTGATATTGAAAAAGAATCTGATTTGGTTGCAGTAGCTCAGTATTATTACAATAGAAGTGGTAATAATCGTGCAAGATTAAATGAGATAATTAAAGATGCGTTCCAGACTGGTAAGTTGCCAAATGATAACCATCATATACTTGCTCGCTTACCAATTTCTACATATTGGACTACTAACTATGATAAACTGATAGAGAAATCATTAGAGAACAACGGCAAAATATGTGATGTTAAAATTTGTTGTGCAAATCTGACTATAACCTTAAAAGGACGTGATGCTGTAATTTATAAAATGCATGGAGATGTAGATCGTCCTGAAGAATCTGTATTAATTCGAGATGATTATGAAGCTTACCATCATGAAAAAACTCCTTTTATAAATGCATTGTCTGGAGATTTAATGACTAAAACATTTATGTTTATTGGTTTTAGTTTTACAGATCCTAATTTCTCGTATATATGCGCCCACCTAAGAGCGCACTTGAAAGGAAACATGAGGGAACATTATTGCTTCTTAAAAGATGTTTCTGAGACTGATTATCCTGACAGAGATCAATTTGAATATGAAAAAAGAAAATTGTCGTATTTCATAGATGATTTAAAACGCTTTAACATCAAAACCGTACTTATTAAAGAATACTCGGAGATAACGGAAATACTACAAAGTATAAAAAGAAGATATAATAGTCGAACCGTGTATATATCTGGGGCTGCAGCGGAATATGAGCCTGATGGAAAAGAAGCGTACGAAAAATTTATAAGCAAATTAAGTGGTCGTTTAATTAGTGAAGGATATAAAATAGTTTCAGGGTATGGCTTGGGGGTTGGCAGTGCAGTAATAAGTGGTGCTCTTTATGAAATATATCATAATCAGAAAAAGTCGCTTACAGACCAATTAATTCTGAGACCTTTTCCACAAGGCGACGATGCAAAAGAAATGTGGAAAACTTATAGACAAGACATGATATCTTATAGTGGTATATCAATCTTCTTGTTGGGTAATAAAAAAGAAAGTGGAACTATTGTTCCATCTGATGGAATGCGGTCAGAATATGACATTTCAAAAAAACAGGGTAACTTCCTAATCCCTATTGGTAGAACAGGATATATATCTAAAGAATTATGGAGTGAATTATTGGAAGAAAGACAAGATGATCATACTTTTGATATTTATCGACGTGATATTGAGTCTTTGGGCGATGATACTAAAACATTAGACGAGGTAGTAAAAATAGTAATAGAGTTAATTAAAAAAGTAAAATAACTATGGCGCATAAAACATTTATTTCTTATAAATATAGTGAGGCTCAGAATCTTCGCGATAGAATAATAAAAGCCTTAGGAGATGATGCAAGTTATTATCGGGGAGAAACAAGTGATTCTCCTGATTTAACAGATACATCTACTGAGAATATAAAGAAGAATCTGAAAGATATGATGTATGATACATCTGTAACGATTGTAATTATTTCTCCGCATATAAAAGAAAGTAAGTGGATTGATTGGGAGATTGAGTATTGTCTTAAGAATATAACAAGAAAAAATAGAACATCTCACACTAATGGAATTGTTGGAGTCATAATGAAAGTGAATGGAGGATATGATTGGTTTAAGTACACCTCAACTAAATCAGATGGGTGTTCTGTCTCTAATTATTATGATTCAAAGGTTTATGACATTATTAACAATAATAGATATAATCAGAACCCCAAAGTGTATTCTTGTAATCAATGCAAATGTGTAAGTGCATTGACAGGATCTTATATTGCTTTTGTTGAAGAAGATGAATTTTTATCAAATCCTCAAAAGTATATTGACAATGCCTATGATAAAAGTGAAAACGATGCAGATGGGTACGATTTAACAAAGCAACGATAGGCTAAGTCCAGCTTATGTTGTACGCCTAAATGATATTTCTATAGTATGAATTTCGAATTTTAATTATTTGCAAAAAAAGTGTCTGGTGTTACAAAACATATTTTTGAGCATGAGTTGGACGACATTCTGTCAATGTGGAATACCGAGATTAAATCTGTGACTCCATTGTTGCCACGTAAGTATACAAAAGCAGATATAATAGCATTGCTAAAGCACTATTATCCACATGAATGGCAATCTGTGGAATCTAAATATAAATATTACTGCACTAAAGACAAATATCTGAAAAGGCGCTTTGGAAAGTCTCGTTATAATATGTCTGAACCAGAATTATTGATACAAAGAGTTTCCGCCTTTAAAAAGATCTTTTCAGAAAGTTATAAATGTGCACATTGGAATGCGTATTCAGAAAAGAGTCGCGTAGATTCAAGCGTAAAATTGTGGGAGGCAAGAAAATCTAAGATTGATCGTATAAATAGTAAGATTGAGATTGCTCTATCTAAAACACAACAGGTGACGCCTTCATTTATAGATCAGTTAATAGGTTTGTATGAACGGAAGAATACCACACAAAGGGATAAAGTATATATTCTTTTGGAATTGAAAAAATATTATTGCGAAAAGATCACACAGTTCTTCTTTAAGCTAAATGATACGGAACTTAATAAACAATTAAGGGAAGAAGCATTTTTTTATCTGCAATCTTTTAATTTTAATCCTCGTTTAAGGAAGCAGCAGTTTATGCAAGTTCATACAAAAAACAAAAAACGAAAATGCTATTTAAAAGAGGTGTATCCAAACGAAGAATATAATATACCACAGAATCCTGATGAACTTGAATATAGAATTGAAAATTCAAAGGAACAAAAAATAAAATCATTTGATTATTTTATTTCGCATAGCAGTAAGGATAGTAAAGAGGTTCAGAAACTCATATATGCCGAGAATCAACAAGGCAAGAATGTTTTTTGTGATTGGATAAATGATGTTGATTATTTAAAACGTCACTTACTTTGTACAGCAACGCTTAAAGTTATAGAAGAAAGAATGAAACAATCAAAGGCTTTAATTTTTGTGCAGTCCGAAAATTCACTTAAATCAATATGGTGTAAATATGAATTGAATTATTTTCGTAGGCTTAATAGACCTATTTATGTAGTTGATAAAAAATCTATTATTAACGATATTTTTAATCTTAGTACATTAGAAGATAACTGGTTTGTTGATTCTAATTATAAGAATTTGGCTTTAATTGCTGGAGAGATGATTAATTAGATTCAAAATTATAATAATGTCTTTGTTTGAAAAAACAACCTGAAAGTTGTAGTGTCTCGATTATTTATAATACCTTTGTCTGTGTTAAGACAAAGGTATTTTGATATATACAATGACGAAAGTGAAAATGAATTCAGCATTGGCACAGACAAAGGAAATTATCACAGAGGACACGAATGTCTGGATGTCGTATTCGCAGATGATTGCTGCTATTATGACAATCCGAATGGAGGAACTAAGCATGACACAAAAGGCTTTGGCTGTAAAAATGCATTGTTCGCAACAGTATGTTTCCAAAGTATTAAAAGGACGAGAGAATTTGTCATTGGAAACTCTATGCAAGATTGAAAATGCATTGGATGTCAAGATACTAAATAACAAGATAAATAAGTAGTAACTGCTCATAATAAGGCAAGGATATGTCAACACAAAGTGAAGCGGCATTGGAAGCCGGATTGATAGCCACTCTTCAGCAAATGGACTATGAATATGTTCAAATTGTAGAAGAGGATAATATGTATGCCAATTTCAAACGGCAGTTGGAAATTCACAACCGCAAACGGCTGGAGGAACATGGTCGTACTCAGTTCACCAACGAGGAATTTGAAAAGATACTCATCTATCTTGAAGGCGGAACACGCTTTGAAAAGGCAAAGAAACTCCGTGACTTATATCCGCTTGATACGGCTGATGGACAGCGTATATGGGTGGAATTTCTAAATAGGCAGCAGTGGTGTCAGAATGAATTTCAGGTTTCCACCCAAATTACAGTTGAAGGGCGTAAAAAATGCCGCTATGATGTGACGATTCTAATCAATGGTTTGCCGCTTGTGCAGATTGAATTGAAACGTCGTGGCGTGGAGCTTAAACAGGCATACAACCAAATACAGCGTTATCACAAGACTTCGTTTCACGGATTGTTTGATTATATCCAACTGTTTGTCATCTCCAACGGTGTGAATACTCGCTATTTTGCCAATAATCCCAATAGTGGGTATAAGTTCACATTCAACTGGACAGATGCCGCCAATCATCCGTTCAATGAATTGGACAAGTTTGCTGTATTCTTTTTGGAAAAATGTACGCTTGGCAAAATCATAGGAAAGTATATTGTGCTGCATGAGGGCGACAAGTGCTTGATGGTACTTCGTCCTTACCAATTCTATGCGGTAGAGAAGATTTTGGATCGTGTACAAAACTCCAATGATAATGGTTACATCTGGCATACAACAGGTGCCGGAAAAACATTGACCTCATTCAAGGCAGCACAACTTGTATCAGAATTGGATGATGTGGATAAGGTGATGTTTGTTGTTGACCGTCATGACCTCGATACTCAGACGCAATCGGAATACGAGGCTTTTGAACCGGGAGCAGTGGATAGTACTGACAATACGGATGAACTAGTGAAACGACTTCAAAGTAATTCCAAAATTATCATAACCACCATTCAAAAACTTAATGCGGCAGTTAGTAAGACGTGGTATAGCAGCAAGATTGATGCTATCCGTCATTCACGCATCGTAATGATTTTTGATGAGTGTCACCGTAGTCATTTTGGGGATAGCCATAAAAAGATTATGAAGTTCTTTGATAATGCCCAGATTTTTGGCTTTACGGGAACACCTATCTTTACCGAAAATGCAGTGGATGGACATACGACAAAAGAAATTTTCGGCAATTGTCTTCATAAATATCTTATCAAAGATGCTATTGCCGATGAAAATGTGCTTGGCTTTCTCGTGGAGTATTATCATGGTAACGAGATTGTAGATAACGATAACCAAGCTCGTATGGAGGAGATTGCAAGATTTATCCTTAACAACTTTAATAAATCTACATTTGATGGAGAGTTTGACGCATTGTTTGCTGTGCAGTCTGTTCCTATGCTTATCCGCTATTACAAGATTTTTAAATCGTTGAATCCTAAAATCCGTATAGGTGCAGTATTTACATACGCAGCCAATAATAGTCAGGATGATGAACAGACCGGTATGGGCACGGGAAAATATGTCAGTGAAAGTGTGGGCGAAGCGGATGAACTGCAATCCATTATGGATGATTATAATGAAAACTTCGGTACGTCTTTTACTACAGAGAACTTCCGTGCTTACTATGATGATGTCAACCTGCGCATGAAAAAGAAGAAAGCGGATATGAAACCGCTTGACCTTTGTCTTGTCGTGGGAATGTTCCTTACTGGTTTCGACAGTAAAAAGCTGAACACGCTTTATGTGGATAAGAACATGGAATATCACGGTTTATTGCAAGCGTTCAGTCGTACCAACCGAGTGTTGAATGAGAAGAAACGATTCGGTAAAATCGTATGCTTCCGTGACTTGAAAAATAATGTTGATACGTCTATAAAATTGTTCAGCAACTCCGATAACCCTGAAGATATAGTACGTCCTCCGTTTGAAAGAGTAAAGCAAGAGTACAAGACGTTGGCAACAGAATTTCTTCAAAAATACCCAACACCAAGCAGTATAGACCTTCTGCAAAGTGAAAATGACAAGAAGAATTTTGTGCTTGCGTTCCGTGATATTATTCGTAAACATGCAGAAATTCAGATATATGAAGATTACAGCGAGGATTCAGAAGACCTCGGTATGACCGAACAGCAGTTTAACGATTATAAGAGTAAATACCTCGATATTACAGTTGGGTTTATTGATCCACCTGCTACACCGTCAACTGTTGCGGAAGATCCTGCCCCATACGGGAATAATCAAGGGTTGGAAGACATTGATTTCTGTCTTGAACTTCTGCATAGTGACATTATTAATGTGGCGTATATTCTTGAACTCATTGCGGAACTTGATCCATATAGCGATGATTATTCAGAAAAACGCAAGCATATCCTTGATACAATGATTAAGGATGCCGGAATGCGAGGCAAAGCAAAACTCATCGACGGCTTTATTCAAAAGAATGTAGATGAAGACAAGGAAAACTTCATGAATGGACGTAATAGAGCAGATGGAACAAATGAATTAGAGGAACGTTTGAACCAATATATTGTGTCAGAACGTAATAAGGCTGTGAGTGATTTGGCGGATGATGAACAAATTTCTGTCGAAGTGCTTAATCTTTACATAAAAGAGTATGACTATTTACAAAAAGAACAGCCGGAGATTATACAAAGGGCATTGAAAGAGAAGCATCTCGGTCTTATCAAAACCCGAAAGGCTTTGACGAGAATAATGGAAAGATTGCGTAGTATTATAAAAACGTTTAATTGGGAATAGAATCATAATGGCAAAGATAAATGAACCCGGATATGTGTATATTTTGACAAATCCAAGTTTTCGAGAGGATTGGGTCAAAATTGGCAAAAGTTCTCGTCCTGTAGATATTCGCTCAAAAGAATTGGACAATACAGCAGTCCCTTTACCTTTTGAAATTTATGCTACTATCCAAACCGTAAAATACAATGATGTTGAAAAACATGTACATAAAACGATTGATCGATTAACAGATTTGCGGATTCGGCAGAATCGTGAGTTTTTTAATGTGCCTCCTCAGATAGCATTGGATATATTCAATGATATAGCCAAAATGATAGATGATGCTGTTGTCACTATTTATAAGGATAACAAACCTATTCTTAATTCAGAGAAGAACACATTTTCAGGCACCACAAAACGAATTGTGAAGCGTGGGCGTTTTAAATTCAGCATAGTTGGTATCAAAATTGGCGAAATCGTAACTTTCATACCTACGCAAACAGACGTTAAAGTAGCCAGTGATGATTCTATAGAATACGAAGGACGCATTTATAAGTTGTCTCCATTTGTTGGAACGTTCATGCCAAAAGAAAAGCAAAATACATCCGGTGCATACCAAGGAGCTAAATACTTTTCATATAAAGGGCAAATACTGGATGATTTGCGCAGTATGCTAGAAAAACAAGAAATTGATAATAATAAGGAATAAGATATTATGAGCGAAGAATTACAGCAGAAACTCCGTGACCAACTTTGGGAGGTCGCAAATCGTTTGCGTGGTAATATGTCGGCAAGCGACTTTATGTATTTTACATTAGGTTTCATCTTCTATAAGTACTTATCGGAGAAAATAGAGAAGTATGCCAACAATGCCTTGGTGGATGATGAAATAACCTTTAAGGAATTGTGGGAAATGGATGATGCCGATGCGGTGGAACTTCAAGAGGAAGCAAAGAACCAATGCTTGGAGAATATCGGCTATTTCATAGAACCGAAATTCTTGTTTTCGTCAGTAATTGAAGCTATCAAGCGTAAAGAAAATATCTTGCCTATGCTTGAACGTTCATTGAAGCGTATTGAAGACAGTACGTTGGGACAGGATAGTGAAGAGGATTTTGGCGGATTGTTTTCGGACATCGACTTAGCTTCACCTAAATTGGGCAAGACTGCTGCTGACAAGAATACACTTGTCAGCAATGTACTTCTTGCATTGGACGATATAGATTTTGGCGTAGAGGCATCGCAAGAGATTGATATTTTGGGTGATGCTTACGAATATATGATTTCGCAATTTGCCGCAGGAGCCGGAAAAAAGGCTGGAGAGTTCTATACTCCGCAGGAAGTCAGCCGTATCTTGGCAGAAATTGTTTCCATTGGACACCAGCGTTTGCGTAATGTTTATGACCCTACTTGCGGTAGTGGTTCGTTGCTTCTTCGTGCTGCCAATATCGGAAATGCAGTTGATATTTACGGACAGGAAAAGAATCCAACAACTTATAACCTTGCCCGAATGAATATGTTGCTTCATGGCATCAGATTTAGCAATTTCAAGATTGAGAATGGTGATACGCTTGAATGGGATGCGTTTGGTGATACTCAGTTTGATGCAGTGGTTGCCAATCCTCCGTTCTCTGCAGAGTGGAGTGCTGCTGACAAATTCAATACTGATGATCGTTTCAGCAAAGCAGGACGGCTTGCACCACGTAAGACTGCCGATTATGCTTTTATCCTGCACATGATTTATCATTTGAACGAGGGTGGTACAATGGCTTGTGTTGCTCCGCATGGTGTACTGTTCCGAGGAAATGCGGAGGGAGTTATCCGTCGTTTCCTTATAGAAAAGAAAAACTATGTGGATGCCATTATAGGATTACCTGCGAATATTTTCTATGGTACAAGTATTCCGACTTGTATTCTTGTTTTCAAGAAATGTCGTAAGGAGGATGACAATATTCTGTTTATTGATGCAAGCAAGGAGTTTGAAAAGGTAAAGACCCAGAACAAACTTCGTGAGCAACATATCCAAAAGATTGTCGAAACTTATCGTGACCGTAAGGAAATAGAAAAGTACAGTCACCTTGCTTCTCTTCAAGAAATAGCCGAGAATGATTACAATCTGAATATTCCCCGTTACGTTGATACTTTTGAAGAGGAAGAACCGATTGACATCAAGGCAGTAATGGCAGAAATAAAGGAATTGGAAGCCAAACGTGCTGAACTCGATAAAGAGATTGAAGTGTATCTGAAAGAATTGGGGCTGGTAGAATAGTTTAGAAAAGTAATAGCAATGGGTGAAAATGACAACATACCTCAGATGACACCTTCATTTGAGAATATATGCCACAAGGATGAAAACGGGAATGAATACTGGAGCTCCCGTGATCTTTGTGGTGCAATGGGCTATTCTGCTTATTGGAAATACCAACGGGTCATAGACAAAGCCATCAAGGTAGCCGGAGAAAGGGGAATGAATGTGGACGAGCATTTCAACCAAGCGGTTGATATGGTCAAGATAGGAAACGGCTCATTCCGCAAAGTAAATATATTCCGTCTCTCTCGTATGGCATGTATGATTATTGCGGAAAATGCAGATGGCAAAAAGTTGCTCGTCCAACAGGCACGGGACTTTTTCTCACAATCGGTCTCAATGGCTGAACTTATGCATAATTCATTAAGTTCTAATATATTATTGTATAAAACAGCACAAGGAGAGGCACGGGTAGAAGTCATTTTCAATAACGAAACATTTTGGATGTCACAAAAAAGAATGGCGGACTTGTTTGGGGTTAATGTCAGAACCATTAATTATCATCTCGGACAAATTTACGAAACAGGAGAACTTTCCAAAGAGGCAACTATCCGAAAAATTGGGATAGTTCAAACAGAAGGAGACCGGGAAGTAGAACGTATGCCGCTATTTTATAATCTTGATGCTATTGTTGCAGTGGGATATAGGGTAAATAGCTATCAAGCTACTCAATTCCGCATTTGGGCTACTTCAGTGCTGAAAGAGTTTATCATTAAAGGATATGCCCTTGATGATGAGAGGCTGAAACAGGGCAAACATTTCGGAAAGGACTATTTTGACGATTTGCTTGAGCGTATTCGTGAGATACGCACCTCAGAGCGCAGATATTACCAAAAGATAACTGACATTTATGCAGAATGTAGTGCGGATTACGACCCGAAATCGGAAGATACAAAGTTATTCTTCAAGATGGTACAGAATATGATGCACCTTGCCGTTACCCATCATACGGCTGCGGAAATCATCTATCAACGGGCTGATTCTGAGCAACCCTATATGGGGTTAACTACATGGAAAAAAGCTCCTGACGGAAGAGTGCAAAAGTCTGATACTATCGTCGCAAAAAATTATTTGTCAGATTCTGAACTGTCCCAGCTGAATCTTATCACAACAGCTTTTCTTGATATGGCAGAATCACGTGCTGCACGTCATATCGTTTCAACTATGGATGATTGGAAAAAGTTCCTTCAACAATATCTTGCAACGATGGATTATGAGCCGTGCGATACAGCCGGAAAGGTGACGCAAGAGGAAGCAAGAGATAAGGCTTATAGCGAATACGAAAAATATAAACTGATTCAAGATAAATCATACATATCGGATTTTGACCGTTTTAACGAGGGCAATGATGAAACTTCGTTGCTTCCATTTGATTTGAATCCTACAAAATAATGACAACTATGGCAATAGATAATAAAAATAAAAAAGTCCTTAATGTTCCCCATTTGAGATTCCCTGAGTTTACGGGGGAGTGGAAGAAATATAAATTATCGGAAACATGTTCATTTTTCTCTGGAGGTACTCCCTCTTCTTCAAAGAAAGAATATTATGATGGAAATATTCCATTTATTCGTTCGGGGGAATTACATGAAGAGCAAACAGAACTATTCATTACAGAGGATGGCTACAAAAACTCTGCTGCCAAAATGGTAGAAGTGGGAGATCTGTTATTAGCTTTATATGGTGCAACAAGTGGCGATATTGCTATAAGTAAAATCAATGGTGCAATAAATCAAGCCATATTGTGTATCAGGACTAATCAGAATAAAAAGTTTATAGAATCTATTTGGCGTAAACACGTAGAAAAGCTACTCCAGACCTATTTGCAAGGCGGACAAGGCAATTTATCTGCTGATATTGTGAAAAATATATCATTCTATTTTTCTCGCATTGAAGAACAAAATAAGATAGCAGAATTTATTTCCTTACTGGATGAACGTATCGCTACCCAAAACAAAATCATTGAAAAGTTGCAGTCCTTAATCAAAGGACTTGTAGATAGCCTATTGGAAAACCCATCATGGGAGAAGGTGTATTTACGCTCTTTTATGCAATTCTACTCAACAAACTCCCTGTCATGGGAACAGCTAAGCTATAGCAATGGTAATGTTCGAAATCTGCATTACGGTTTAATACATGGTTTTCAGACGAGTATGATTGATTCAACCCGCTTACCGAGGATACTGCCGAATTATCTGCCTAAGCAAGATACCATGTGCCAGGATGGTGATGTTGCTTTCGCTGATGCATCAGAGGACACTAATGAAATTGGCAAGGCTATTGAGTTATCTAACACGATTGATGTCAAAACGGTTTGTGGTTTGCACACAATTCATGGGCGTGACATAAAGCAAAGCACTATTCTTGGCTTCAAAGGATTCGCCTTTAATTCTCGTTATTTTCACGACCAAGTAAGACGACTGGCACAAGGAACGAAAGTATATTCTATTACAGCAAACAATCTTTCGTCTTGTTATGTATATATTCCTGATATGATTAAACAGAAAAACGTAGTCAGGCTGCTCAATGCCTATGAAGAGTACCTGTCATTAAATAGAACGCAATTAAATAAAAACGAGATTCAGAAACAATATCTACTCCAACAGATGTTCATATAAACATCTGTTGGAGTAGATATTGTTTCAATAATAGGTATTGCTCTGTCAACAACTTCTCATTTGCTAAATGGTTATGCAAAGCATCGAGAGCTGTAGCGATACGTTCTTGTTCTTCTAAGGAAGGCAATACAAACTTCATCTTCATAAAATCCTTCTTTTGAAGATTAAATCGTGTGCTACCTTGTGCCAACGGATATATTGCTTTACGGAATGAAGTACTCGATATGAAGTGAGCTATGTACTGAGGTAATACACGGTTTGCATGGAAATGAACGCCAAAGCAGAAGCTATTCAAATATAGTTTCTGTGAGTTGCCCAAATATACAGCCCCCATTCCAACCTCTTCCGGGGTTTCGGATGAGAGTGTGAATAAGGCATCACCGTACTGCACGCTGTTTTGCTTTTCGTCTGGGGCTATTTGCACCAGTTCGTAATCATTTTCCGAAATGTAAGTATTCTGATATACATTCAAGTAAGATATGAATGGGGCACCGCATCCAAAATCATCACCACTTTTACCACTTAACCCACCATAGGCTTCACCTAAATCAGCGAAACAAACTAGTTCTCCTTCAACATCTTTGAGAATGTCGTCATTTAGTCCTTTGATTAAAGATTGGGTGTTTTATAGGTCTGCGATTATTGATTATGCGATAGATTCTCTTGATACTGATTTTGCTAAGTTCGGTTCTTTGTATGAAACTGCTGGTGAGGGTGGAACTCCAACAACCTCAAATGCCAGTTTCTACGATAATGGTAAGATACCATTTGTCAAGATTGATGATTTGAAACAGAAATATTTAACTGAAAACAAAGACTTTATTACAGAACTTGGATTACAAAAATCATCAGCTTGGCTTGTGCCTACACGTTCCATTCTATTTTCAAATGGTGCTACCATTGGAGAAATAACAATAACGACATATCCCGTTTGTACAAAACAAGGAATATTGGGCATTGTGCCAAAGTCAAACATTGATGTGGAGTTCTTGTATTATTTCATGTCTTCGACTTATTTCAAAAAAGCAGTTAGTCGCATTGTTACAGAGGGAACTATGAAGACTGCCTATTTGAAAGATATAAACAATATACTTTGCCCGATACCAACAAAAAAGAAACAACAGGAAATAGCCAAAATACCATCCGCCCTGAACTCCAAGATTGATTATGAACAAAGTATATTGAAACTATTCATTATGCAGAAACAATACTTGCTTCGACTGATGTTTATATAAACATTTGGCAAAGCAAGTATTGTTTTTGTTTTCGATAGCACTCTCCCAGCACTATAGCTTTCTTTTCCTTCTCTGTGATGGCATTTAACATTTGGGCGATAACCTTTTGCTCCTCCATCGATGGAAAACGATGCTTGGTGTTGAAGTAATCTGCCATAGAGACATTCAACAGACCATGATTCCTTGCCCCTTCACCTGCTATATCAGACAATCCTTTATGCCATTTTTTGATTCGAAGTAATAGGTAAGAAAATCGGAGTCAACTATAGTCTCATTTATTTTGAAGCATATATAAAGAGTTGATAGAACACCTTCGTCATAATTGTCCAATCGTTTGACGGTTCCCCAATCATATCCAGCAGAGTAACTTCTGTTATAAGCAAACTCTCCTTTATGAAGCAAGTAATATCCTGTAAGATTTTCACTTGCAACTGATTTATTGAAGAAAGATTCTTGATTAACTAAACCATATTGAGCAGCGATAGTTAACACTAATGAACACTTGGTATCCTTGTTCTTGGTTGCAATGCGAGAGCAAAAAGCACTCATCTTATAGGTTGTCAGTGGTTGTTCAAATCCTTTGATACGACATACAGGTTGTTTTTGGTTGGGTGGACAAAAGACCTTTTCAATAATCGCAGACTTTAGTTTCTTCAAATCCTCAATGATTTTGTTTTGGGTAGCAATGCGTTTGTCAAGTAAATCTAATAATCGAGATATTTTAAGTTGCTCTTTTTTGTCGGGTGTATAATAAAAGTGAATTGTTGCCAAGTCCTCACTATTAATAGCAGGGTAACTTGAACCTGTGCAACGAACCATTACTTTTCTATTGAATTCGTCTGTATTCAATAGATGATAAATATAGTTTGGCAATTCTGTTGTTCTAATTTGAGCATATCCAGTAGAAGCAACCCATTGTTGATTACTCGTATTTAGAATCCTATGAATATAGTTGTTTTTCTGATAGGGGCGCACACATTGAAACAGAATATCATTGTTATCTATAACACGTTGTGCTCTACTTGGTGCTTCTTCTCGCATTATTTCTTGTATTTTTCTTAACTCACCTTTTTCAACGGCTTCCAAGTCTATATAAATAAAAGTGTTCTGAAGCGGATCTGATTTTGGATTTATAGTGGCTATATCTTGAAGTGATACCATTTCCCACTCCCCACTGAACTCAGGGAATCTCAAATGGGGAACATCTGGGATTTATTATTCTCTAATTATATGTACAACATATTAATATACGATTATGGAACAAAAAACAATTAGAGAAATCTCGGTTGCATGGAAAGAGTATAAGCAACCTTATGTGAAGCAGTCTACAATGGCTGCTTATGTGCTCATCTTGGAGAATCATATTCTTCCAAACTTTGGAGAAAGCGATACACTCTATGAACAGGCTGTGCAAGACTTTGTTTTACGGAAAATTGAGAATGGGCTGAGTGTGAAATCCGTGAAAGACATATTGATAGTTCTGAAAATGGTTATGAAATTCGGTGTGAAAAACGAATGGATGGATTATCAAGAGTGGGACATCAAATATCCGTCTTCTTCGATAGCCAAAGAATTGGAAGTACTGTCAGTTGCCAATCACAAGAAAATACTCAATCATATTCAAAACCATTTCTCCTTTGCCGGACTGGGTATCTACATCAGTCTTTGTACAGGACTTCGCATAGGGGAAGTCTGCGCTTTGAAGTGGAGCGATATCAATGTTTCCGAGGGTACGATAACCGTCAATCGTACAATTGAACGGATTTACATTATTGATGGGATGGAGAAACATACCAAGCTCGTTATCAACACCCCAAAGACTCAAAACTCATGTCGGGAAATTCCTATGACAAAGGAACTTCTCGCAATGGTAAAACCGCTAAAAAAGGTCGTTAATGAAGATTTCTATGTCTTGACTAATGATGAATATCCAACCGAGCCTCGTACCTACCGTAATTATTACGGTAAGTTAATGGCAAAGTTGGGTATTCCCAAATTGAAATATCATGGGCTCCGCCATAGTTTTGCCACTCGTTGTATAGAGGCTGGCTGTGACTACAAGACCGTTAGTGTATTGTTAGGGCATTCCAACATTTCAACTACATTGGACTTATATGTTCATCCAAATATGGAACAGAAAAAGCGTTGTATTGCGAAAGTCTTTAAGTCATTGGGAAAATGATGTAATATGTAGAGCGAAGAAATCTGATACAGTAATTTCTTCGCTCTCAATCATTGCGCACATTATGAGAATGGGGTAATAAAACTTTTATTATCAACATCTATAATAGAGGAATCTGCTCATTATGGCACATCGAAAAAGAAAAGGAGAGGAAAATTCCCCTCCTTAACTCTAAACCATGTATCAGACATTCAAATCCTTCAGTGCAAGTGTATAATTGGGACAAAAACCGTCCATGATACACTTAAGGCCAAGTGTCTGATAATACTTGTAGTCATCATCTTCGGTACAGAGGTATTTGTAACCGTAGCGTGGCGATATTCTCCCGAAACCATTTATCTCGGTAGGCAATTTTTAACAATCTTCTAAAAGTGGAGTAGTAGCCGGATGCTGAATTGAGGGATATGGGGCGGTTGCTATGTTTGAGCTGTTTGGCGTTCAACAGATACTCACGGAACTTCTTGCACAAGTCCACATTTACCTCGCCAAAGGTACATTGCCCTTTGACAAAGTTGTAGAAATGCTGATAGACGAACGCCCATTTCTGGTCTTTGCTTCGGCACATCTTTTTGAAGTAGGCAAGGAAATCGGCTTTCTGCTTGGTCTTATCCAAGGAACCGAACTCTTCATTGATGAGTGATTGTACTCTGATACAGCGAATAGCCTCTGCTTTGTTCAACATATCGTTGTTGAACTCCCGTTCCATTTCATTTTTCGGGTGTGCATAGATGTAGATGCCGAGATATTCCCGACGGCTCATCTGCATAGTCTCAGGGTTACGGACTGCTGGATAATAATCCAGATACAAGGAGATACGATTATTCCGAATCGCTCTCTGACGAACTGTTACTTTTGTACACGTGTGTGTCATACTGTTTAATATTTAGAGTTTTACATTTGTTCGGTGGAAATTCAGGAAAACAGCTCAAAAAAGGACAATGTTCCCGTGGTTGTGGGAAGC
>OGMZ01000468.1_pt1 | contig 19655 bp, 25 predicted proteins | sample 1573361 | NCBI WGS metagenome assembly OGMZ01 (sample SAMEA2581995, study PRJEB24529) | metagenome | biome: Human gut stool | place: China | collected 2011
CGTAAACAAAAAATACAGAAGATAACAAGGAAGCAGGGGCTGATCCGGATGGATTTTGGAAAAATCATGGGCGAGTTTGGATGGTTCCTGTGAAATGCAATCGATCATGGATCGAATTTTGAAGAATTTTGTACCATTCCGACCGGCGCCATCCGGCGCAGGCCTGCCCGACTCCCAGGCCACCGGCTGGATCAGCCGGAAGAGGAAGAAGAAAAGTCCCCCTCCTCGAACGGATCCCCCAGAGGGATCCCCTGTTTTTTCTGCGGTCACGGTGCTGCATTGATCTTCTTTCTCTGTGCTTTCCGTTCTTCGTCATCGGTTTGCTTTGATGCATCCTATACCAACGCCGCCAGAATGCAAGGATAAAATGAATCCGTTCCGGATCCTTGCATTCTGGCGGCGTTGGTATGGAAGGGATGCACGCAAACCCGATAGATGACGACGAACTCAAAAAAGCACAGAGAAAGGAGATCAGAACAATGCAGGCAGTGACCGCAGAAAAAACGAAACGCTCCCCTCCAGAACAACTCGGAATCTAAAAAATCACATTTTGGGGTCCCGGCCCCGACGGTTTTGGCGAACCGAATCAGAAAAAAGCAATATTGAATGAGCAAAATGGAGGACTTTATCATGTTGGAAAATACAATGATTTTACAGAATCAGATGGAAATGAATCAGAGCACATACGAGGCGGAAAAAATCAAAAATCTGGGAAAGAAACTGACCCGAGGGTATGTTTTGTCGAATATCAGCGTTTTCCTTCGGAAGAGGACAGAGGACGAGATTGCGAAACGGTTTTATGAAGAATTTCCGGATCTGGAAGCGTGCCTGTGCCTGAAGGAAGAGCAGGAAGATGGATGCACGCTGTCGTGCCTTTTTGATAGGGAGTTTTTGGAGTTGATGGAGATTCCGGAAGAGGAAGCATGGAAACTTGCGATGGAACATGTGCATGATGACACCAGAATCGAAAATTTCGGACAGTTGATGTCAAGAATGTTTCCGAATGAGGTGCTGGAGGAAGCGGAAGAAATTGCCATGTATATCGTGACAAATCACAGTTGCAACAGGGGAGCAAGCGGAATTCTGGACAGAACACGAATGGAGGAGTTCGCAAGAGAACACAACACGAAAACAATCATGGCGATTCCTTCATCCATCCATGAGATGATTTTACTTCCGCATCCGGAGTTTTTTAATATTGACATAGTAACACGAACCATTCAGACCGTAAACGCGGAAACAGTAGCCCTAAAAGACCAGCTTGGGGATCACCCATATATCTTATTTTTCTAAGGATTAAAAGCAGAAGGGAGGGAGCCGGGGCGGCCAGCGGCCGCCTCGGAGAAAAATGACGAACGAGACCATCATTTTACAGGAGCGGCTAAGGCTTATGGAAGCCGGAAGCATCGGAACAACGGGAAACTACTTGGAAATCAAGGGCGAGGACGGGAAAAAGAAACGGATTCCGGAGCCGGAGGAAATCCACACATTTCTTGCTTGGAAGGACTTGGGATTTTCCATAAAACGTGGAGAAAAATCAAAAATCAAGATAAAAATTTGGAAGCATACCGTAAAAAAGGCAAAAGAAGGAGAAGAAACCGATACAGAAAGAATGTTTATGAAAACAGCGAGTTTTTTCACATGGGCACAGGTGGAGCCGGCCGGAGAGGAGAAGGGGCATGGATGTACGGGAATATGATGTGTTTATCAATGAAAAACGTGTTCCGTATCTTAAAGAGATCCGGAACACGGGGTTGACGGATGCGGAATGTTATTGCAGTCCACAAAAAATCAGTCAGACGGTTCGCTGTTTGTACCATGCGGAACAACTGCCGGAGGAACATGTATGGCTTCTCGTGTTCGATGCAAAAAATCATCTGATTGGAATCTTTGAGGTTTCCCGCGGATCTTACACACAGGCGGCGCTCAATCCGGCACAGATTTTACAAAGGGCGTTGCTTTGCGGAGCAGTGGGAATTGCGTTGGTACACAATCATCCGAGCGGAGATCCGGAGCCGAGCAGAGAGGACCGGACACTCACAGAACGAATCAAAGCGGCAACAAATCTGTGCGGGATCGAGTTTATCGATCACGTGATCGTTGGCGGCGCCTGGTCGGAAGCGCTTTACAGTTTTCGGGAGGAGGGAATGATTTAAAGGACATGCCGGGGTGAAGTGCCCCGGCACAAGGGAGGCCCCGAAGCTCCCCGGCCCTGAAGGGCCCCGCCCCCTCCCTTGACCCTCCCGATTCTTTCTTCGTAGAGAAAAAGCTGATTTCTGTTGCTCCTTTGATTTATAATCTTCTTCTCGTTCCGGATCGTTTATAGTTCTTCGTAACTGAGTTTTCAGTTCCTTTTGAACGAGAAAGGAGCAGACATGAAATTCCGCCAACCAGGATTGCACTGAAAAGGCTTCCAAAGATTGCACCAGGAATCTGACCATCCGTATAACGGTCGTTTAGAGCGATGATTCGGTCATCATCAGCTTCTTTGGCCGGTTGCTTATGGACAGTATTTATCTCTTCGTATCTGATCAGATCTCCATCGTGCGCCAGCCGGGCGGCATAGACGGATTTTCCGTGAACTGCATCCATTTGTCCTGTGGTAAAGACTGCCTGAAGAAGAGAGACATCATTACTAATGAATAGCTGCGTATGATATACCTTATACCACGTAACAGCACCGATGATTCGTTGATCGGCAATTCTTCTACACTTGACATTCACCTCATCAATGCTTACTTCTAAGCGAAATAAGCACTGGTTGTTTCGCAGAATTTGCAAAGCAAGCGTGGCCTGATATGCCTTGACTGGCTTATCAATATGGCTGAGCACTTTTAACTCGGCAAGTACTTCCTTATAGATAAAGACCATTCGCCCTGCTTTAATGAGTGCTGGTCCGTACTTCTCCACAAAGTTCTGCAGAGCATTCGTTTCCATCAGGGCAGATGTATCCATACTGATAAAGTCGCATGTTTCAATAAGCTTTTCTGTTTCCGTACGCATGATATTCTCCTCCGTTTCTATGCTCGTTTAATGGATGCAACGGTACCGATTGCTGCTCCACCAACAGCACCAGTCAGTGCACAAAGAGTTCCAAAAACAACAGTTCCTTTTACGCCGGCCGAACGTCCATAAACTATACCAATATGAGCACCATTCTTGGCTCCGGCAATGGCTCCACCGATCATTCCTGTGATCATCATGGTGCCGACTTTTGCAATATCAACAGATACTCGTTTACTCATAATAATTACCTCCTTGAAGTTGATAAATATCTTTATGAGTCATAGCCTGATTTAGGTCACCTGTCATTGTCAACTGTTTCGTAATAACTTTTTTTTACCTTCAGATAATAAGCGATACTTTCTTTAGCTTTATCTATTACTGATTCTTCTACGCCTGAGTAATCCATTCCTATACGATTTATAGCGTTACATATGTGATTATAAACATCATAGGGATCTTTATTGTTATATAAAGGTGCCACTGATTTGAAAAAATCAGCTGTAATCGCTTGTACTTCTGGCGAGATGGCTTGTAAGATTATATTTGAAGTTTGCAGCTTATTGGATAATTTTTTCAAAAATTCGTTATACGGTGGGATGAAGAACGTGTTTAATGTTGCGCTGATCAACATCATTCCAATTCTCGAGGCTTTGTTGTTGCCGTATTCCTGATTCACCCAATTTGCCAAATTACTACTACTGCGCAGCACTAAAGAAACACTAATACTTGCATTTGCCCAAAAACGATCCTTTTCTGGAAAAGTGCTATGCAGATTTTTCCATTCTTGAATGCAGATAGCAACGTTTTTACAAGCATTAAGGAACTCACTGGAACAAGGTTCAAACAAAATCTCCGCATACGATTGACCAGTGTCATATGTAAGCAATTTATTGATTGCTGATTTTACTTTCATTTTACAAGCGTTATCTTCGATACTAGTAACATCATTGTAACATTGCGATAAATACAGTAATCGTTCATCAAAATTTCCGGGGCGTTGTTGAAAATCTCCAACGGTTGCTTTAATTCCGTGAGATGTCATATCGTCTAAAAGATTACTTATACCATCGAGAATTTGTAGATAGCATTGTAATGTTTCATTCATGAAATCCAACATATCTGGTATTTCTAAGTTTCTAAACTTGTTTGAATATAATGAGTAGTCCCGTGGATTTATTTCCTGCATGAGTTTCATAAGAAAAAAGGGATAGCAGTCTTCCGTTTGAATTTTTTTTTCATCATAGTTTCCACATACACGGTATAGTGTCCGGACATTCATTCCCGTATGATTTGATATATTGCGAAGTTTGGAGTGTTTAGCAGAAAATGGAACTTCGGAAACAGGTGACCATGAATGGGCTAACTGCTTTATGACAGCAGAAACTTTAGATTCAGTTTTATCTACATACAATTCCGAAGAAACAATGAGGGCTTCATAAGCATGGAAAACAGATTCCAAGCCATTTGGAACTTCATCTATACACTGCAAAACCTTCTCTATGCATTGTAGATATTCCATACGCGATTCAACTCGTTTTCTTAATACACAGAGCTCTTTACTCTCATCCCCCCAGCTCGTCGCCATTAGTTTGTTTATCTCACCGATGGATATCATTCCGGTTCTTTGAAGAAGAGAAATGATAAACAGATGGCATATATCGGAAATGGTATACCGCTGTTCTGGTGACTTTACTTTTTCTTTTGTATCCTTATTTCCTTTTGAGTTTACATTTTCAGATTTATCAACTTTATGCTGGGGAATAAATGCTCCGTCCTGGCACCAGCGATTGATCTGCCTTGATGAAATTCCTACAATTTGAGCAACTTTCCCTACGCGAAAACCTATTACTTTTTCCTTCTGATTTTTATCCATAATGTTGCCTCCATACATGTAATATCATTATCATAGGGTAGGACATTTGTCAGAGTCAATAGATGCGAACATAAAAAGGGTTATTAAAGTCTGACAGAGCAGCGTAGCTCAGTCTCAAAACTTAATCTGTGGCCGCAAAGGAACTGGTAGAAATGTCCATAAAACTTGCAGAAGAGAAAGACCGAACAATCGGACAGATAGATTAGTTGTTGCACAAGGAAATTCGGGAACTGAAAGCAGATATGGAGCGAAAGATCTCCGATGCGCAGAAAGATTCGGCTCACACTTGTGCAAATGCAGTTGCAGAAAAAGAGCGGGAAATGAACGTCACAATCCGGGAAATGGACAGAGAAAATGCTCGCCTGCAGGCGCAGATTGAGAATTTCCAGGCTAAAATCGTGGAGCTGACGACTAAAAACACAGAAATAAAGATAAATATTAAGAGTCAAGGGCAATTCTCTTGACTCTTTTTACATGCTGGTGTATTCAAAATAAAAATAATCCAGGACCAATATGTACCAATCTTTACCATAAGATTTAATAAGAGCACTGTCTTGTATTTTGATAGAACACGGATTTTTGAGGCGGATAATGCGATCCCGTAGTTCTGGATGAGCATCTTGCAAAGAAAATTCCTGCTTGATTTCTTGTATGAATTTCAGGTTTGCATCTTCTTCGATATCCATACCAGTCAGATATCGTTTTAGTGTCGTCATCGAGCAGGAATCGTTTTCAAACCAGTATACATCGTTCGGTGTCTGACGACGGGCGATTAAATGTAATGTGGCAAAAGTGAGACCGTAATCATGTGTAACATAGTCGACGAAGCTTTTGAAATCCACGCCGGTATATCCATTGGCTGGATTAAAGATGATGTCTGCTATCTGTGATGTTTTGGTGGTTTTATCAATGTCGCATTTATAAAATTTCATATTTATTTACTCCCAGCTCAAGATTCCTGACTGCAGAAAGTGAGGCAAAGATTATCTGGTATTTCGGGCAGCTCGAAATGAAATAATATTTCCGATGCAGAAACTTCAATTATTTTCATGATAATGCAAAAATCAAATCGAATCAAGAATTTCCCGGGATATTTTCACCCAGCGATCCAGTGTCACCATATGTACCAGAACTGTTTGCCAAATAGTTCGTATAATGGTGATTATACGAACTATTTTTTGTTGACTTTCCAGCAAAGTGCAAATATACTTGAATATATACGAACTTTCAAAGGAGAAATAACGAACTTATGGCAAACAAAACGACCGTTGCCCTGACACTGGAACAGTTCCGTGAAATCATAGATACGATGCGCTCCGGAGGCGCCGGATTCCGTCCGAACAACCGAATCGCGGCCTGTCTCGTTCTGGAAGCAAATCTGGGATTGCGAATCGAGGATATTCTGCAACTCCATTTATCCGATTTTATTAAAGATGGATCCAACTTTCGAATCAACATCACAGAACAGAAAACGCAGAAAAAACGGACATTCCTTGTTCCACTGGCCATCTATCAGTTTATCTTCATGTACTGTAGCGAAAACAGCATTGGGAAGACAGACGTCATTTTCCCGATCACCACGCGGGCCGTCCAGAAGCATCTGCAGAAAGTTGCGGATTATCTGGGGTATGAAAACATTGGGACGCATTCCTTCCGAAAATTCTTTGCTACAGATCTTTACGAATCCAACGGCCGCGATATCGAACTGGTTCGAGAGCTTCTGCAGCACAGCTCCACGGTGACGACTCAGCGGTATATTAAGAGATCTTCGCAGGCCGTTGAAGATGCGATCCAGAAACATGTTTTTATCGTTTAAATGTCGTATGAGTTAAAAGAGAGGAAACAGAATGGCAGATGTTTTGATGTTGATGATGGTTCAGCTGTTTTAGGCAAGTAGTGATATCGAATTTGTAAGACTGTTTCATGAGATCCATGGCATTTCCCCCTTTGTTATATAGAATCATTATATCATAGATGACGTGGCTGATAAATAAAATTCCGGTACATCCTGTATGGGATTGCTGACATTCTGGTGTCTCAGGCACGTATACAGAAAAATTCCGGAGAAAGTTCCCCCGGTCAGAGATCAGCACCGATTTTCTTAAGGATCCTATGGAAAACTTAATCATCGGGAAAACACTTTGAAAACAATAAATTCTTATCCATAAGAAATTCAACAATCTTATTGTCCGCGTTTTCTAAGTATTCGTTGCTGTCAAGAGCAGCGGTCAGGGAGAAATCTGGAACAATGGCAGTTATTTTCTGTAATTCTTTATCGTAATACCCATCTTCAAAATTTATGCCGCCGTTATTATGGATTTCGTGGTAGATCCGACTCATTGCAATAAAAAGATTCATGTAGTTATTGTCGGTGTCTCCCATATCGGGCATCATTTTTGAAATATCATCAACCCAGTCTTGATGCTTTCCATCCCCGTACCAGTACATGCCGATTCTCTTGCGAGAGACATTCGATTCATCAATGACAGCTGTATTTTCGCAGAGGCGGATGTCCCACGGAATATACTTTTTTTCGTGTAAAAAATTTGTCCAGTACCATTCGTTGGCGAGTTCTTCGGCATCTCTCACATTTTCTGCTTCAACGCAGATATAAGTATTGCCGTGCCTTGCTACATAAAGTCCCATACTATAACCTTTCTATCAATCAGTAGATCTGTTGCATTTTATTCTGTTTGCAAGTGATTTCCTACAAGAGTCGTGGAACTAGAGTAAAGCGCAGAGATAGTGCGCAGTATTTCTTCCGGCTCTGCAATCAGAAACTGTTTTTCCAAGAGTCACCATCAGATGGCTACTGGATGGATGAGTGATTTTATAATGCTTGCCGTCAGAGGAAATCTCGAACCCAAGCGCGGCCAGGCGCAATTTTGTTTTGCGATCCATCTTCCGATAGCCTTTTAAAAGTTGCTTGATCTCTTTCTTAATAAAATCCTCATCCATTTTCCAGTGCCTCCTTACCTAAGATTTAGTGAAATTATTCATCCAGTCTGTGACTGATGTTATTCGCAGTCATTCCGCCCAAAGCCCCGCCGACGATGGCACAAGGGATGGTCCCGGCTACAGCGCCCAATGGGCCGGCCGCAATACCGATACTGGCTCCCTGGCACGCACCGTAAGCTGCGCCCGCTACAATTCCACCGATAGTTGATACAAGTTCAAACATAATGAAAACCTCCTTGTTTTGATGACCCAATGATACCACGAAAAACGATGCTTGTCAATAATTGAATTCTAAATTATTTTAAAACCCTACACCATTTCACGAATCAGCATCCAAATACGCACCAAAATCAATGCAATGGTAAAAAGCGTCTATTGACTAATCGGAGGGGGTATGTTATATTTGAAATGGAGGTAGATACAAAATGAAACGGAAAGAAAAGAGTGAAGAAGAGGAAAGAACAATTCAATTTTTGCAGGATAATTTATCTACGATGAGAAAAATTTGTGGATGGACTATGCAGGAACTTGGAGATATGGCTGGTGTTACAAAACAGACCATTAGTAATCTGGAAAACAACAGAACTAAAATGAGTAAATTGCAAGCTATTGGTGTTGCACACGTTTTTTTTAATGATAAGGACTTTGATTTATTCTGTCCTAAACCGGTCATTGAGGGAAGCGCTAGAAGAAAATTTCTGCATATGGTCATTGATACTCTGTACCATAAGGAATTGCCAGAAGAAGAGGCGAATGAATATCAGGAAAAGTTTGGATCAGCAGCAACACTTATTGAAAATGGGGGAACTCTAGAAAAAGTTGCAAAGCAACTTAATCTGTCAGTAAATGATTTGGCTGATGTCAGAGATAGAACAGATGTACGAGAGGACGTAAGACAATTTATGAACGCTTACCAAAGAAGTCCTAAAATGACAGGACTTCCTAGTGAAGAGAATCCTGATTTTGAAGAACACATTGTTTAAACTTTATAATAAATGTACGTAACTGAGTAGAGTGCGAAATTCACCAAGTGAGTTTCGTACTCTTTTTGTATATAAAGTTTTCTGATTATGGCTAGAATATGCACAAGAGTTAGCTTGAGGAAGAAAAAAATCAATGTCATTATATAGGTACAAAATTTTTTTTGCAAAAACTATTGACTGTGTCACCTGTCTTAATTTAGCTTAGAATCAAGAAAACAAAGGAGGTCACGAAGATGAAAAAGTTAAATACAATAGAGCTAATGTCTATAAAACGCAAGGGAATGATGCCGATCTGTCATCCAGAGGCTCCAACGATACCGATGGCGATCCTGGGACAGATGGGGGTAATCATCGGAAGTTACATAGCTCGGCAATCAAAGCGATCCAACAAGATGTGGATCCACATTGATACCTTAAAATGAGTGTAGCGTTTAAAGAAGTATGAAAATAAAATTCAGGAGGAAATGAACATGAAGAGAACAGTTGAGGTTGATATGAAAAAAGTTGGCAGTTTTGCAACACTGGGAACATTGGGGGGGGCAGCCTATGGCGCTAAGTTTGGCAGCCATGTTGGAATTGTGTTCGGGCGGAAGTTCGGGGTTAAGGGAACGGTTGTTTTTGGAACGCTCGGTGGACTTACCGGATGCATCAGTGGAGCTATTGTTGGAACTGTAGCTTCCGCAACATGTAAAGCATGATAAGATAGGGGATAATCAGATGAGAGAAAGTATAAAGAAACTTATTAAGGAATGTGATTTTATCAGTGTCGATACATCGGCGCTGATGGAAGTAGACACCTTCAAAAAGTTCATAAATGAATACAAAGAAACGCTTCAGAAGGCAGGAAGAAAAATCTTTGTTTATCGTGAAGTAATTAAGGAGTTGCAGATCTTATATCAGATCGCCGAGGGAGAGAAGAGTATACGTGCGGAGGAAGCACTCGGAATGCTCTATGATTTTTATGAGATCTTCCGTTGTGAAGAAGAACCGGATGAAGTTGATTGGAACATTGTAAGATGTACGGCTGATCAGCGAATCCTTGGAGCTGTGACATGGTATAAACCGTATCATTCACAGTTATTCATCAGCAATGATAAAAAGCTGCTGAAAGGAATTTTACAGGTGGACAAGCAGGAGGCCGTTAGAGGCCGCACTGTTTACGCTGCAAGTTTAACATGTGACGGGGATCTGGAACAGTACGAAGAATCCGAAGAGTACTTAGAAGAATATATAGAAGCGGAAGACGCACAAAAAGAGACATATGCTCACGGACATAGAAGAGGAATGCTTTTGGGGAGTGTGCTGGGAATGATATTAGTGGGTAGCGTGCAGTGCCTGTTCCGATCGGGAAATAAAATATAATATTACAAATCTGGTCTTTGATGTGCTGCGTGTCAAAGACCGGATTTGTAATCAACGACGAACTAGTCAGTATCTTCTTGATGATAATACCAGTTCTGGAATAAGATGAGAATGATTAAAAGAAACGAGCGTTTTATGCATACAGTTTTATTGGTAAGGGGGCGAAAGGTTAGCATGGAAAAGTGTCACAGAAAAATCACAGAAACTCCTCTTGAATATTCAAAGAAGTGATGTTATATTATAGATAAGAGAAGTGCCACCGATAGACGGCTTGGCCCTCGAAAATATGATTAAAAAATAACCGCTAGTTTTGCGAGGACTGGGCGGTTATTTTTTTGCGTTTTTTTCGATGTCTCTGCCAAGTGAATATCCTGCCTTGAAGCAAGTTGCTCCGAAGCTCAGGATTGCAAGTACAATACCTAAGATTTCCATGGCATCACCCTCCTCTCACTATGTATCAGAGGGTTACGCATGCCCTCTGTGAAGAGGGTCAAACCGCCTACCGTTATGGTGGCACCTACATTATTCTATCATAATTTCTTCAATCCATAAAGTCTTTTTAATACTGTCGATGATTCTCAGGCAATAAAAGGTGTGCAGCCGATCAAGAAATCGGTCACCAGGCTGTCTTGCTCTTTCATATTGCGAAGTACATTTTTCATAGACTATTTTACATTAAAATAATTTATTTTAATGTAAAATAGTCTATTGCTCCGTATCTTTAATTTCAAATGAGATATTCATATTCAGGTTTAATACCCTAGAGATCTCAGTCATGTCCCTTAACGTAAAATTGTTACGGTTAAATTTGGAATACATCGTGGTAGGAGTAACCCCCAGCATTTCAGCTAACTTGGAAATATTTAATTTCTTTTTTACCAGCACGATCCGCAGGCTTTCGGCCACGGTGCTCTCAGAAACAACAGAACTCATATTGCTCTCCTTATTTTACATTAAAATAATTTATTTTAATGTATTTTAAATTATTATAATCGATGATTTTTAATATATTCTTTGATGGCATTATTGATAAAGTCCGGAAATTTGCGTCCATCTGCAAGGGCGGCCGCCTTGTATTTCTCTTTTTCAGCAAGAGTACAGCTGACACTGAACTGAATTTTTCGCTGCTCATCATCAACTGGTGGATGTCCAATCACACCACCTTTTTTTCCAACCTTGGGATTGGGTTTGTAATACTTACTGTACGTTCGGCAGTTGGTGGAATCTGGAGAAGAGCTACCAGATTCTTTTTGAAACGGCCTGAATCCGGTAGAAATGTCGTCTTCGACAACCTCCATGGAAAAGTCAAGGCCGTCGGCAACACCAATCTGAGGTGACGACGGATGTTTTATTCTGGCCATTAAAGCTCTCCTTTCAAGAGTTCGGCAACAAAATTTTTGTAGTCGGTTGCAGTCGTACACTTAGGGTCGTATGCGATGAGGGTGGTTCTGGCCGCCTGAGCCTTTTGAGCAATCGCACTTTCTCGGATTGTTGTTTCAAATACCTTGGTATTCATTTTCTGAGCAATATCTTCCAGTGTAGCGTGTACCTCTTTTGCAAGAGTCTGTCTGGCTTTATATTTTACAAGTAGAAGGCCAGCAATCTTTAAAGTTGGGTTATTCCTTCTTTTTTGGATAGCGATGGTTTTATTGAGATCAGAAAGTCCCTGGATTGCATACCGATCTGGGGTGATGGGGATGACAATCAAATTTGCAGCAACCAGACAGTTTTTGAGGAGCTTGTTGTCGGCCGGAGCCGTGTCAATGACAACATATTCATATCCGGTGAGAGATTCGAGAGAATCTTTCAAACGAAAATATTCTTCTCCATCACTTGGAAAACGGGTGTCGGCTTCCTTGAGCAGGGGATCTGATGCAACGATATCACCAATTTCTGTGTGCTGAATGGCCTCCATGATCGGAAGTGGATCCTCGATATCCAAAATAACATCGAATAGAGTTGCCGTATCCCTTGAAACTGCACGGTATGTATCAGTGCTGTTACCCTGGGGATCCGCATCGATGAGAAGCGTCTTGTGGCCGGAAGCATTTAAAATTGATGCAATCGCGGTTGAGGTTGTTGTTTTTCCAATCCCACCTTTTTGATTTGCAACACATATGACGGTAGACATATTCTTCCTTTCCAGAGTAAAACAATTTATTTTACATTAAAATAATTTATTTTACTTTATTATAATTTATTTTAATGTAAATTATACCAAGAGAATGAACAAAAATCAATAATTAAATAAAAAAATATAAAAGCTGTGCGTAATTATACTTGCGTAATTGTGTTGGATGGTGTATTATAAGGACAAGACTTAGATAGGCCTCAGAAAGTGTTGCGGACACAAAAAAAACGCCATTGGCGTGGCGTTTTCTTTGCAATATCAAATGAGTCCTTAGGATTTGGCGATCCTGTAAGTCTTACGGTATCAGACACATACCAAAGACAGGTGGACTCTACCTTTCTTCCCTATTATAGGGCAGATTAGGTGTAATTGTCAAGAGTCCAGAATGGAATAGGTAACTATATCCCTGTACTGTGCATATGTGTGATGCCGGTACAGGGATTTTTTTGTATACGAGGGCCCGAATCCTGGGCGGCGGCCAAAGGCGCGTTGAATATATAATCGCGGAAAAAAAATTCTACCTGGCGGACTCCGAGGTGATTACGGATAGGCCAGGCAAGGATGACCGTTAGAGGGTAGGGCCGAGGCACGGGAGGATGTCGAGTGTTGCAAGGTCTACCGGCTATCGGGCCGACACTAAAAACTGTACTACCTCGACGTTAATCTACCGACCACACATGGGTGTGACCGTCTCTGTCGCCAGGCTCCGGCCTGGAGGGGGGACACGCGTTGCCTAATCAGCAGGGGCTATCAAGGCAGGACCGGGGCCCGCAAGCGTGCCGGATAGTAATATCCGGGAGGGATACGGATACCACAGTGGCTCCATACGGGCCAGGGTACGTTATCGCTCTCTCTTGCAAGTCGTCTATCATGACGACCTGCAGGGGAGAGAGGAGAGCCGTTGTCCACGCCACCACCGGGCCATTAAAAAGTCTCTGGCAATCCCAAGAGATTGTCAAGAGTAATATACAGGCTCTCCGAAGGGAGAGGGGTGGGTGATTTGAGGGAGAAAGAGATTTAATCATACAATCATAAAAAAAGAAGGAGAAGGATCCGCCGTAAGTCGTCGCAATCGTGGGCAGGGTGGGCAAGGCCCGTGGTCAGGAGATTGTGGGTAATGTGGAGGGTAACCTGTTGGCAGGTTGTTGGCAACGGTACGTTGTCAATGAGCTGTCAATGGGTTATCCTCCACATTATCCATGATCTCCTGGGGCTTGTCCATGCTGTCCACATTGGATGTTTTAGTTTTTATAGCAATTTAGTTTCTTTAACTTCGCATATTTCCCTTTGTAATAAAGAATTGCCTGATCAGAAAGATCACCGAAAAATTCTGGCGGAAAAATTCGTTCTTCGGTTTCCTGCACACTCTTGTTTGTCGAAACTTTGGCGGTCGTTGAAAATGAATTTGACACTTTTAATATTTTTCTTGTTCCGATCATATCCGAAAAGACCTTAGAACTTGTGATATCGTTACTGCCGAGAATTAGTTGATAGTTACAGTTTCCAAGGATAGATCGTGTACCCTCATTCCGGTAGCGGTAATCCAACTGGCTTAGATTTTGTTGAATCAACATGCAGATGACTGATTTGGATCTTAATGTGCTGAGATTGCTGTTGATGAGATCATAAGAAAAAGATAGTTGCGGAAACTCATCAAGCAACATAAGTATAGGGCGATTTTTGATACCTGTGGAGCTATCTGGCCGGTTTGAAAATTCTTGAGAGATAGATTGTGTAATCAGCGTAAATATCGGTGCAAAGGCCGTCAGATGTTCCTGGCGAATTTGAAGATAAATATCATACCCATCATCCAAAAGACGGGTACTGATGCTGTTCTCGCTTTTTCCTAGCAAATCATCCATGACCGGAGTGCTGAAATCAATCAGGGCATTTGCGAGCGAATCATATGCGCCTGAGACGTTTTTTTCATTGCTCCCATAAAAACTTGCGAGACATTCTTTTGCCTGTTCGCAGTCACTGCTTAAAGCTTGTTTGACCCAATCAAAGATATTTCCCTGAAGGACTGCGTGAACGATATCCGGAAAGGATGTCTGGGCATTTTTATCCAGCATTAGCCAGGCAATGCCCTGGAAGATCTTTCTCGCTCTGGAGGAAAAGTAGTTCCCATTGTTTCCCCCTTCATCAGGAATTAGGATGGTAGCCATATTTTTCAGATACAGCTTTTGTTCGGTCTCGTCCATATTCTGAAAATGTTCAAGTGGATCAAAATGACAACTGACATTACGGGCATCCGGATGATCCGGAGCAAAACGGAGAATTTTCCGGTTGCTGTTTTTATGCACGTAATTATAGAGATCACCCTTAATATCAACGGCCAGGACGGAGCCGGAAAACTGCATGGCGCTCATGATGGCAATTCCGGATGTCTTTCCGGATCCCGGAGGGCCGAAAACCGCAATGTTTCCTTCGCTATCAGATGGGATGGAGATTAAGCGTCCGGCGTCGGTTCCGAAGATAATTCCATCAGCTGATTTCCAGGGCAGATATGGAAATATGGAGGAGTCCAGCCGATGAGGATCCGCATCCTTGAAGTAGTCCGTGAGATCTCCAGTTGATCGATGATAGTGATTTCGGTCATACTGATGATCCCGGCCTGTCTGGAAGCGGTAGATCACGGTTTTATAACGGGCTACCAGAAAAGCAGTCCAGAGACCATAGGAAATAATGGGAGAAAGTCCTGCGACAGCATCGTACAGAAAATTTTCTTTCGAGTGGATCCCAAGCAAAATGCAGAGCAGGAGCGTGATCGGCCCCTGCAGGAAAAGCAAAAGCACGGCGGCCAGCGCAAAATCAATGAGGTGAAAGGCATGTATCGTATAGGAAAGGCCATATTTTTTTATCATTTCTCTGATCATTTTTCAATTTCCTCCGATTTTGCTTTTTCTCCCCAGGAAGAAGTGCCCCAACCGGAGCTGTTTCCCCAGGAAGATTCCACGATTTGATGTTCATTTTTTAACTCTTCAATATATGCCTTCAGGCGCTCGAGTTCCTGTGATTTTTTTTCCAGAGTATCCTGGAGAACCTGGATCTGTCCCTGTTTGAGGTTATTTTCTACAATAAGGCTTGCCAGTTCCTCCATTGTGAGGCTGTGATCGAGGACAATTCCGGTCTGCCGGGTCAGTTCTTTCAGTTGCGCGACAGAAAGAGAAACATTCTTTCCGGAACCTTCCTTTTTCTTGACGACAGAGGCCTGGATTCCGGCCGAATCAAGATGGGCTTGAAGATCCCGATGCATGCGTTTTAAATCGGCCTTTTTGGTGAGCTGATCGGCGCACATTTTGTATTCATATCCTGGATGTTTTGTGTCCGGAATGGCCGGTACATACATAAGGTGCAGATGATCCTTACTGATGATGGATCCGTCCGGGCCGCGGTGTTTTTCATCCACATGTACCTGGGCCAGGAAGATGCAGCGTTCTCCCATGGGGAGCCTGGAACAAAAATAGCGATAAGTTTCTTCAAAAAATGCTTTTTTTTGCTCGACCGGGCAGTCGGCCGGGCACTGAATCACGACCTCGACGGCATGGACGAGAGTCGGCCGCTTGTAGCGGTAGATTTCCTTTTCCAGATTAAGACGGTACTGATTGACTTCTTCCGCATTTTTTCCGCGGTCGATAAGACTGTAATTGTGAGATGTAAGAGCCGGATCAATGGCATCGTTACCGGACTGTTTCCCGTTCGGTAAATCGCGCATATTATGGCGAATCAAATAGACCACTTCTTCAGCGTGATATTTCGTAATTTCCATATGTCTATTCCTTTCTTTTCTGGCGGTTCGAAGCTGCATTTCTGTCGCCGGAAACCGGGCCGATTCCGTGTGTAAGCCAGGACCGGCCCCGGTCCTGATTTTCACACTCATTTCGGATGGCCAGGTATTGGCAAATCGATTCTGCCCTAAAACAAAGTAGGGCAGATTGCTCGGCTGCTGTCGCATCCGGCAGATCTGCCCCAAGCCCCTTCGGGGTACTTTGCTCTTACGGGAGGGAGCGCTGCTCCCCCCAAGCGAGGCCTTCCCCCTACGCCGGATTTTGTTCCGGATCCAGGCCCTGAAGGTGCCTGAATCCATCACGAAATCCGGTCAGGAGGCTGCGCCTCCTGCGGCGAAAAACCGCCCACAAAAATGGGCGCTTTTTTAGCCTACCTTGGCAGCATTTTTCGCAGGCCGGATGGCCGCTCAAAATGCAGAGGGGGTCTCCCCCTCCAGGGGGATTACCGTGACCGGTAAATCCCCACTTACCCCCGTATGAGCTGGCCGATCGGTGGAGCTGGAAATCTCCTGTTTTTTCTTTTCAGCGATCAGCTTTTCAAGGTCTTTTCTGTTAAGGCCAAAGTGGTATTTTAAAAGCCGGTCGAAGAGCTTTTCGTATTCTAAAAGAGTCTCGTTTTTCCTCGCAAGATCGGCCTCGAGTGCGGCGATCTGTTCTGTGATGGAAAGTGCTTTCTTTGCCATGGCTGTTCTCCTTTTTTGGCGGCAGCCATTTCCTGGTATCACAAGGACACGCAGGATCTGGCTGCGCTTGGTGTGTACCTGTGTTATTACGTAGTAATTGGGAGCTAATACGTAATAATTTGCTTTTTATTACGTATTAAAAGAAAATTAAGATTGCATAGACTTGGAAAATTACGTATAATATGTTTGCGATAACGGTATACGCAATTTTCTGTGTCTATCGTTTGGGTCAGGGGTGCTTCCAACATTCCTGGCCCTTTTAATTTTCCCGTTTTCTGAAATGCTCCAGGCCAACATGCATGACCGGATGGTCCTGCAGATAAGCGGCGATTTTTTCCGCATCGAGATCATGCGCATAGGCCAGCACATCATCGGTGCGATGCTCCGGATCATAAGACGTCTCATAGGCCGCCTTAAGATCACAGTATACCTCATACACGGCCGCTGAATTGTGCGGCCAGATGGTGCGAAGACGCAGGTAGAGATCCGGTTTTTCTCCGATGGTGTCTGCAATGTATTTGCAGATGTAATCTCCTTCCAGGCGGTACATGGAAAAGCCATCCAGGCAGCCCTGTTCGAGAGCGTGAATTTCGCTTTCGTGGGTCGGCCGTTTTCCATGTTCCAGTAGATCGGCCACGTTATACCAGGCCCATATCGGGATCCCGGCAGTCAGCAGTTCCGAGATTTTCTGCGTCGTCACATCGGCCGGATCCAGAACCGGGAATACCAGCGGCCTGCGTGTATTTTTTGGCACTTTCTTTTTCTTAAAAATTCTGAACATTCTCTTTCACCTCCTTTCACTGATTTTTGACGATTTGCACTCCGCACGGCGGCTTGTAGTCGGCCGGCTTTTTAGGATCTCCGTGAACATGGACCGGAAAATATCCGATGGTCGGGGCGGCCAAAAATTCTTTCTCGTTGAGCATTTTTGGGGGATCATCCGGATCATAGATCGGAGCCACCTGCAGATCAACGATTCGCTGAAATTTCGGGATGCGCCGGAGCAGCTGATCCAGAAGATAACTATCGTATACTTCGGCCGGTTCGTAATCTTCTTTTTTTCGCCAAAAAACGACATAATGAGGGAGGCCGTATTTTTTGGCATTCGTACATTCAATCACCCAGGCCGTCTCCATGTCTTTAGCGTCCTGTGGATTGACCACGACAAAATCCTTCGGGCAGATCAGGTATCCATCCTTCATCTTGACTTTTTGCATATCAAGTTCTTCCCGGATTTTTTCCATGCTGACGGGAATTCCGTTATTCAGATACTCAATAATGGCAAGGTACGTATCCAGGGATGTTTTCATTTTAGAAGTTGTGAAGGATTCGGATAATTCCATTTGCTTGGAAAGCTGCAGGACCCTGCCCTTTGAAAAGGTCATGAGATCGTGTTTTACATCTTCCGGAAGTTTTCCAAAAAGCTCAATGATTGAATTGATCGAGTCGACATATTTTGATCCGGAATCCTTTTTTTCATCCAGGATTTCCTTGGTTTGTGGCGTTAATCTAAGCCGATAAAACGAATCCAGACTCATGTGATTTTTCCTCCTTTCTATGATTTATTATACTATAAATGTATAAAAATAACAATTTTTTTATATATAAAAAATAAAAACTTTATATAAAATAATTTAATTCTTTATATAAAATATCCCATTCATAAATGAATGAAAAAGGATCGGTTTCCCTGCCGATAAAAAGTAGTTCGCATCGAATTATTTTGTTGTTTCCTTCAACTGATCAATGGTGGCCTGAAGGCGGGCGGACTCTTTGTCGGCCTGACGTAACCGGTTTTCGTAAAGATCTCGAAGTTCCCGTTCTTTTGCCATGACTGCCTTTTCCTGATTCAATTCGGCCTGAATTCTATCCTGATCGACTCTGGCAAGGAGAGCAGCATGATCGGCCTGAAGCTTCTGATGTGCCTCATCGAGCCGGTTTAACTTGCCTTCATAGAGATCCCGAAGTTCGTGCTCTTTTGCGGTAACCGCTTTTTCGAGATCAAATCTGGCCTGAATCTTATCCTGCTCATTCTGAGATGAGAGTTCCGCGTGTTCGGTCTGGAGCTTTTTGTGATCATCCAGAAGTTTCTTATATGCATTGACATCGGCTTCCATGGAAGCCATCTGCTTCAGGAGCAGATTGTTGCTGGAAGATTTTTCTTCGGCCAGAGCTCTGGCATCTTCACACTCCCGATTGGCCTGTTCCAGGTCGTTCTGCATCTGCTGGATTTTGACTTCCATCTCTTGCTGCATGGCATCGATCTGAGCTTTGGCCTCTGCCTGCACGATTCTGGAATCCTCCTCGGCTTTTTTGATAACTTCATTTGCTTCCTGGATTTTTTCCTGTGCTGCACTGATTGCTTTCTGTGCTTTTTCCTGGGTTTCCTGCTTTTCTTCAATCGTGGCGTTTAAATTTTCCTGTAAAGCAGCAATCCGGCCGTCCTGACCTGTGGCGATCCCGTTGATCTGTTTAATGAGCGTTGCAATAGTTTCTTCTACCGCAATCAGGGATTTTTCCAGTTCCGGGTGAGTGACGCGAACGACTTCACTTTCTGCAATCTCCAGGATCCGGATCAGCGCATTTTCCTGTTGATCTCTGCGATCGTCTGCTGAATTCTTATAAGATTCCAGGGTCTTTTGAAAGCGTTCCTGCGTAAACGCAGAAAGTCTGATACTTACGGGTTTCTTCTCGGCTCTATTTTCTTCCATGGTTCGTCTCCTTTGCGTAACTTCGTATAAACATCGTTTCAATCTACTGATATTATAGCATATTTCTATGGGAAAATCAATAAAAGTTTACGTTTACATCGTAAACGTAAACAAAAAATACAGAAGATAACAAGGAAGCAGGGGCTGATCCGGATGGATT
>OGMZ01000477.1_pt1 | contig 19098 bp, 27 predicted proteins | sample 1573361 | NCBI WGS metagenome assembly OGMZ01 (sample SAMEA2581995, study PRJEB24529) | metagenome | biome: Human gut stool | place: China | collected 2011
ATTTATTTTCCCCTGCAGGTATTGGTTGCCTATCCGCTCGCATTCGGGGCACTTGGATTGTCCGGAGTATTTGCAGAGTCCAAGCATGGACTGGGAAAAGGCTATCTGCTCGGTGTGTTTGGAAGATATGTATTTGCAGTCATTTCTGGATGGATTTTCTTTGGAGAATATGCCTGGGATGGATGGGGAGCGCTCCCATATTCCTTGGTATATAATGGATGCTACATATTTGCTGAGGCGGTGATTACAGTTATTATAATCTCTATTCCGGCAGTGTCAAAGGCATTGAAAAAAGTAAAAATATCGGCAGTAAATGTATAGCTTTTCAAGCTGTCAAATATCTGCTATAATACATTTTGCGTTTATAAAATCAGAGCAGTGATCTGCTCTGGACTGGTTCGAAAACTTCCCAGAATAAAAAACTAAGGATTGAAAAGCAAAAAGGAAAAGAGTCCGGGCAGCCGGACTTTTTAGAGTGAGCCGTATCCTTGGAGATGCGGCTCTTTTTTACGCGAAAGGAGATTGGAGAATGAATGCAAAAAGAAAAATTATCATTGATTGTGACACGGGCATTGATGATGCCTTGGCACTGATGCTGGCACTTGCATCACCGGAGTTGGAAGTTATCGGAATCACAGCAGTCTGTGGAAATGTGCCGGTGGATATCGGTGTGGAAAATATCCGAAAGGTATTAAATGTCATGAATCGACTTGACATCCCGGTATACCGAGGGGAGGAAAAACCGTTAAGGCGGGAATATATCAGCGCTCAGGATACACATGGAATGGATGGTCTTGGGGAAAGTGGATACGAGAATGTGCCGGGGAGCGCGCAAGAAAAAGATGCAGTGAGTTACATTACAGACACTTTAAGAGAGAAACAAGGTGTTTCAATTATCGCCATTGGTCCCCTGACAAATATTGCGAAAGCACTGCAGAAAGATCTGGAGGCATTTGAACAACTGGACGAATTTGTCTCGATGGGAGGCTCTTATAAAAGTCACGGAAATTGTTCGCCGGTGGCAGAGTACAATTACTGGTGTGATCCGGACGCTGCAAAATATGTGTATGAAAATCTGAGAACGAAGATTCATATGGTTGGATTAGATGTGACAAGAAAAATCGTATTGACACCGAATATTTTGGAATACATGCAAATTCTGGATACAGAGAAAGGTGAATTTGTCAAAAATATTACTCGGTTTTATTATGATTTTCACTGGGAATATGAGCGGGTGATCGGCTGTGTTATCAACGATCCGCTTGCGGTTGCATATTTTCTTAATCGGGAATTGTGCAGTGGCTTTGAAGCCTATACAACTGTGGAGACAGAGGGAATCAGTATCGGGCAATCTGTGGTGGATGCAATGAATTTCTGGAAGAAAGAGGAAAACAGCATTGTGCTCACCGAGGTGGATGAGAAGGAATTTATGGTAATGTTTTTACATAGAGTTTTTGGGAAATCAGAGCAGGAGATCAGAACAATCCTGCGACAGATTATGGCTTAGGAGGAGAAGGAAAATGAAAAAATTGACAGTGGTACAGGTTTGTTTTATTGCATTGAGTGCGGTGATTAATATTATTGGAGGAAATCTTGCGCTTGTTCTGCGGCTTCCGATTTATTTGGACAGTATCGGGACATTTCTGGCATCGGCGTTGCTTGGTCCAGTTGGAGGAGTTCTTGCCGGGGTGGTCAGCGGTGTGATTTCTGGCATCACGACAGATATTTATTCGCTCTATTTTATCCCGGTGCAGATAGTGACCGGAGTGGCAGCTGGAATTCTTTTTCGGACAACGTTGTTAAAAAAATGGAATATTTTTCTTGGGGCATTTTGTGTGTCAATTGCGGGAACAATTATCAGTGCGTGCATCACAGCGTATGTGTTTGGCGGAGTGACATCTTCCGGTTCATCGATTCTTGTGACACTTTTGCATAAACTGGGATTGAATATGGTTGCGAGTGCGTTTGTCGTACAGATTGTGACAGACTATGCAGACCGCTTGATCTCAATTGCAATTGTTGTGGCGGTTCTTGCAGTACTGTCAAATTCGATGAAACAGCAGATTCGAGAGGGAAAAACGAATGGACAGGTATAGCAAAATTACAAATAAAAATCAGAGGGAGATCGTGCTTTTAAAGGCATTTCCATGTATATGGGGGAAATGCAGATTTTGCGATTATATAGAGGATAATTCAAATCAAAAAGATGAGATGATTCGGTTAAACCACGAGATTTTGTCGCAGGTAACAGGAGAATTCGGTGTCTTGGAAGTCATCAATTCGGGGAGCTGCTTTGAACTGCCAAAAGAGACATTGGAGGAAATCCGAATCTTAATACAAACAAAAAAGATTAAGAAACTATTTTTTGAAAGCCACTGGATGTATCGTAAAAAATTGCAGGAAATGCGAGATTATATGGGGATTCCTATTGTGTTCAAAATAGGGGTGGAAACGTTTGACAATGAATTTCGCCAGCAGTATTTGAATAAAAACGCAGGATTTACAACACCGGAGGAGGTGGCGGAACTGTTCGATTCGCCGTGTCTGATGGTCGGAATCAAAGGACAAACAAAGGAAATGATCGATTATGACATTCGGATGCTGAAAGAGCATTTTAGACTGGGGACGGTCAATGTGTTTACAAACAATACGACGGATGTCGTTCGGGATGAAGAACTGGTGCGCTGGTTTTTGGAAAAATATGCGTATTTGGAAGAAGATCCGACAGTAGAAGTGCTCTATGAGAATACCGATTTTGGAGTAGGGGATTAGAAAGGTATAAGTTCAGCCATGTGGGCGGCGATAAAGAGTGAACAGTAACCATGTCGCATGTATGAAAACGAGTGGAAAACCAGCGGAATTCTTGACATTAGAGGACGTATCATGTATAATATTGAAATTGTGAAAATAAAATTATTTATCAGAATTTTTAAGGCAGAATTTTCAAAATAGATATGCTCCGAAAAGGGGCGTAAAGGGGTAAGAAAGGAAGTATAAAAATGGCAGAAAAGAAAACATTACTCACTTATGCAGGATTAAAAGCGCTGGAAGAAGAGTTGGAGAATTTAAAGGTGGTAAGACGTAAAGAAGTTGCTGTAAAGATCAAAGAAGCAAGAGAGCAGGGCGACTTATCAGAAAACGCAGAATACGATGCAGCAAAAGATGAACAGCGTGATATTGAAGCACGTATTGAAGAGATTGAGAAAATCTTGAAAAATGCAGAGGTTGTTGTAGAAGATGAAGTAGACTTTGACAAAATCAACGTAGGCTGCACTGTTTCATTATATGACGTAGAATTTGAAGAAGAAGTAGAATACAAAATCGTAGGTTCTACGGAGGCAAACAGCCTTGCAGGTAAGATTTCGAATGAGTCTCCGCTTGGAAAAGCACTGATTGGAAAAAAAGTGGGAGATAAAGTAGAGGTAGAAGCTCAGGCTGGTATCATCGAGTACGAAGTGCTGAAAATCGACAGAAGCGTATAAGAATAGGAGAGAAGAGACATGGCTGAACAAAAGAATGTACAAGAACAAGATATTAATCAATTGAGAAAAGTGCGCCGTGAGAAATTTGCAGATTTGCAGACAAATGGAAAAGATCCATTCCAGATTACAAAATATGATGCAGATGCGCACAGCCAGGAGATCAAAGATAACTTTGAGACAATGGAAGGAAAGAAAGTGTCTATCGCAGGACGTATTATGTCTAAGCGTGTGATGGGAAAAGCTTCATTCTGTAATGTGCAGGATTTACAGGGAAATATTCAGTCTTATGTTGCAAGAGACTGTGTAGGTGAGGAAGCTTATAAAGACTTTAAGAAGATGGATATCGGTGATATCGTGGGAATCAAAGGTGAGGTATTCCGCACAAAAATGGGTGAGATTTCGATCCATGCAGAGGAAGTAACATTGCTTGCAAAGAGCTTGCAGATTCTTCCGGAGAAATTCCACGGATTGACAAACACGGATTTACGTTACCGTCAGAGATATGTGGATTTGATCATGAATCCGGATGTAAAAGATACATTTGTTAAACGTTCTAAAATTTTGGCTTCTATCAGAAGATATTTAGACGGACAGGGATTTATGGAAGTTGAGACACCGATGCTGGTAGCAAATGCTGGTGGTGCAGCAGCAAGACCGTTTGAGACACATTTCAATGCTTTAAATGAAGATCTCAAACTTCGTATTTCTTTGGAATTGTATTTGAAGAGATTGATTGTCGGCGGATTGGAACGCGTTTATGAAATTGGACGAGTATTCCGTAACGAAGGTTTGGATACAAGACATAATCCGGAATTTACATTGATGGAATTATATCAGGCATATACAGATTACAACGGAATGATGGATCTGACAGAGAACTTGTACCGTTATGTGGCACAGGAAGTGCTTGGAACAACAACAATCACTTACAATGGGGTAGAGATGGATCTTGGAAAACCATTTGAGAGAATCACAATGGTAGACGCTGTAAAGAAATATGCAGGTGTTGATTTTGATGAGATTCACACACTGGAAGAAGCAAGAGCAGCTGCAAAAGAACACCACGTAGAATTTGAAGAACGTCACAAAAAAGGTGATATTCTTGCGTTATTCTTCGAAGAATTTGCAGAGGAGCACTTGATTCAGCCAACATTTGTAATGGATCATCCAATCGAGATTTCTCCACTTACAAAGAAAAAACCAGAGAATCCAGAATACACAGAACGTTTCGAGTTCTTTATGAATGGATGGGAAATGGCAAATGCGTACTCAGAGCTGAATGACCCAATCGACCAGAGAGAACGTTTCAAAGCACAGGAAGAATTGCTTGCACAAGGTGATGAAGAAGCGAACACAACAGACGAAGATTTCTTGAACGCACTTGAAATCGGTATGCCGCCAACAGGAGGTATCGGATTCGGAATCGACAGAATGTGTATGTTGTTGACAGACAGCGCAGCAATCAGAGATGTGTTACTGTTCCCGACAATGAAGAGCATGGGAGCCGCAAAGAACGAAGCAAACAACGCTGCACAGGCAACTCCGGTAACTGCAAAAGTAGTTGTTCCAGTAGAAAATGCAGCTACACCAGCTAAGGTTGAGATCGATTTCTCTAATGTAGAAGTAGAACCATTATTTGAAGATATGGTTGACTTCGAGACATTCAGCAAGTCAGATTTCCGTGCTGTAAAGGTAAAAGAATGTGAAGCAGTTCCAAAATCTAAGAAACTTCTGAAGTTCGTATTAGATGACGGAAGTGGCGTAGATCGTGTGATTTTAAGCGGAATTCACGATTATTACGAGCCAGAAGAACTGGTTGGAAAGACATTGCTTGCAATCACAAACCTTCCACCACGTAAGATGATGGGAATTGATTCTTGCGGTATGATCATCTCCGCGACACACCTTGTAGAAGGAAGAGAAGGATTGAATGTTCTGATCCTGGATGATCACATTCCGGCAGGAGCAAAATTATACTAAGTGAGTAAAAATACTTCACAATTTGACAACAAAAATTTTCTTTGACAACAATTTGACAACAAATTTGTATTCCAACATGAATCATCATGAAGAATGGTGATTAGTTGTCAGTAATACTACTCCAACAATATAGATTGTTGAGGGCACTTTTTGAAAGAAGAATCTTTCAGAGAGTGCCCTTTTTTTATTCATTAACAATGTCCGTTGTGGTTGAGTAAAAGCTGAAAGGAGAAACAGATTTGAAAACAGAAAATATGTACTATAACCAACAGAAGCGTTCAGAGGTAAAAGAAGAAGCCCGTCGACTTAGAAGAAAATTTCTTCGCTATCAACAAGCAGAAATTGTATATAGCCTATCACATAAAAAGTTGATGGAACTTGCAAATGATGCGGGTGCAATTTACAGAATGGATGGAATCGTTTTGATAAACAGAGAAATCTTTGATGAATATCTTGAACAATTTCATGAAAAATAAGATGACAAATCGGAGAAAGGAATTTAGTTGAGATGCATGGAAAGGTATGGATGTTTTCTAATCTTATTGATGATGAAGATATAGAATTTATGCAACATGAATTTATAAGTTATAAACAAGCTATGGATTATTACGAACTTGGATATAAGCCAATCGTAAGATTATCTCACAAGGCAGGAGCAGTTTATAAGGTTGGGAAAAAAGTTCTAATTAAGCGAAGCACATTTGAAAAATATCTGAGAGAAAATATCAGAAGGGAGAAAGAAGAATGGGAAAGGTTATTTCAGTAGCAAACCAGAAGGGCGGAGTTGCAAAAAGTACAACGACTTTAAATCTTGGGGTAGGATTGGCAAGACAAGGAAAAAAAGTGTTATTGATCGATGCGGATCCACAGGGAAGTTTAACTGCAAGTCTTGGATATGTAGAACCGGATGATATTGGAACTACACTTGCAACTATTATGATGAATATTATCAATGACGAGGAAATTGCTGAGGATGAAGGCATTTTACATCATGAGGAACAAGTGGATCTTTTACCGGCAAATATCGAATTATCTGCTATGGAAGTAACCATGAGTAATGTAATGAGCAGGGAACTGATCATGAAGGAATATATTGATACGATGCGATCACGATACGATTATATTTTAATTGATTGTATGCCGAGTTTAGGCATGATGACCATCAATGCTTTAGTAGCTTCTGATACGGTTCTGATACCTGTACAAGCTGCATATCTGCCGGTTAAAGGACTTCAACAGTTGATCAGGACTATTTCTATGGTAAAGAAGAGATTGAACCGGAAGCTAACGATACAGGGAATTCTTTTGACAATGGTGGATTTTCGTACTAATTACGCCAAAGATATTGCTTCCAGAGTGAGAGAAACTTATGGATCTAAGATTTCTATCTTTGAAAATGTCATTCCACTGTCAGTTAAGGTAGCTGAAGCAAGTGCGGAAGGAAAAAGTATTTATTGTCATTGTCCAAATGGAAAAGTATCTATGGCTTATGAAAATCTGACGCAGGAGGTTTTGGAAAATGAAAAATAGAAGCGGAGAAAAAATCAAATTGACAAGCATTGATGAATTGCTGGGAGTAGTCAATGAAGAATCTGCAATGGAAATAGAAATAAATAGAATCCATGCATTTAAAGATCATCCTTTCAAAGTATTGGATGATGAAAAGATGGCAGATTTGATAGAGAGTGTAAAGGGCAACGGGGTACTGACACCAGTTTTATTAAGATCTGATGGTGAAGATGGATATGAAATGATATCCGGTCATCGAAGGATGTATGCGGCAGCTATAGCTGGATTGGAAACTATTCCTGCAATCGTGAGAGAACTGTCAGATGATGATGCAGTGATTGCTATGGTAGATGCGAATATTCAGCGAGAAGAGTTACTTCCGAGTGAAAAGGGATTTGCTTATAAGATGAAACTGGATGCGATAAAAAGACAGGGAAAAAGAGTTGATTTAACTTGTGGTCATAATGGCCACAAGTTGGGTAAGAAATCAAGAGAAGAGCTAGGAGAACAGGTAGGGGAGAGTGCCCGTAATGTTCAGAGATACATTCGCCTTACAGAATTGATTCCAGAATTATTAGATATGGTAGATGCAAAAAAATTGAATTTTACCATTGCCGTTGATATTTCCTACATTGATAAGGAAATGCAGAAATGGATTTATGAGTATATCCGGGATACAGGATTTATCAAACCAAAGCAGATTACAGCCTTGAGAAAACAGTTAGAACAAGGATCAGTAAATCAGGGATTTATGATTTCGATTTTCAATAGCTGCATAGCAGTAAAAGCACCGGAACGAAAAGTGGTGTTATCAGGAAAGAAGCTCACAAAATATTTTCCGGAAGATTATTCGGAAACGGATATGGAAACGGTGATTGAGGCATTGTTGGAACAATGGAAAAGAGAACAGAAATGAGGGTTGTCAAAATAAGATAACCCGAAGAAAGAATAGATGCAGAAGTTTAAAAAAAGGACTTCTATGAGAGAAAGGAAGGGAGGAAGATACATGGACAAAAAAATGAATTTTAAATATTTTTATGGAACAGAAGCAGACCAGTTTAGTTTTTACAGAATACCAAAAGCTCTATTTACCAATGAGTGCTTCAAGGATCTTTCCAGTGATGCGAAGATTTTATACGGTTTGATGCTGGACAGAATGTCTTTATCCATTAAGAATCAGTGGTTTGATGAAGAAAATCGGGCATATATCTATTTTTCCATTGAAGATATCATGGAATTATTGAATTGTGGCAGAAATAAAGCGGTGAAATCTCTTCAGGAACTGGATGATGAAAAAGGGATCGGTTTGATCGAAAAGCGCAGGCAGGGCTTTGGAAAGGTTACGATCATCTATGTAAAATCATTTGTTCAGAAGGAATGTGAGGAACAGAAAAAAGAAAAATCAAAGATGGTGAAGTTTATAAATCAAACTTCTGTAGAGGAAGAAGAGACAGAAGAAGTTTACATTTCAAACTTCAAGAAGTCCCAAAAACAAACTTCAAGAAGTCCCGAAAATAAACTTCAAGAAGTTTACATTTCAAACTCTAATAATACTAATATTAACAATACTAATCTTAGTGAGAATAAATCTAATCATATCGTATCTGCAGATGGGATAGGATCCGAAGAGGATGAGATGGAAACGTTACATGCGTATCAATCTCTGATCAAAGATAATCTGGATTATGATTCTTTGTTAGTGAGTCATCCTCATGACAAAAATCAGATTGATGAAATCGTGGATCTGATCGTAGAGACTGTTATGTGTAAGAGTGATAAAGTACTGATTGCAAGCAACTGGTATTCAGGAGCTTTGGTAAGAGGAAAATTCATGAAGCTGGATTATTCCCATGTAGAGTATGTGCTGCATTGTCTGGAAGGAAATACGAGTAAAATCAAGAATATCAAGAAATATTTACTTGCGGCATTGTTCAATGCACCTTCAACAATCAGTGGATATTACCGAGCAGAAGTAAATCATGATATGCCGTGGCTGGCAAGATAGGAGGACAGATATGGGTATTTTAAAAGTGGCAGGAAAAGTGTTATTGATTCCATTGTGGTTTATCATTTCGATCATAGGTGCCGGAGTGAAGTTATTAGTACATATGGTGGCAGTCGCAAAAAAAATATTGGGATTTGGAATTATGGCGTTGTTCATTGGAACAGTAATCTGTTATCAAGACTGGCTACAGGCAGCTTTTCTGGCTTGTATGGGAGGTGTTCTGATCTTTATCTTATTTGCCGGAGAATTTATAGATACTGTAATCGACTTACTTAGAGAAAAAATATGTACATTGATTTTAGGTTAAGAAAAGATGGCAGTTAAAGTAGCCTTAGTGATTTCAGATAAGAGAATTATAGAGCCTCTCCTTCAGGGAAAGGCTCTATAAGAAAAGTCCAAACTGCAAGTTTATTATTTGTTCAACGATTTCCAGAACTCATCAAAAGTATCTGCAATCAAATAAACATTACTTTCATCATTTGAGGTGTCAAAGTGATATGAATCATCATAGTAATAAATACCGTCATTAGAACCGTCGCATATTAAAACTATAAATCCATGTTGTAAGCTATCTCCAATGATAATTGCTTTTTCAAGCAAATCCTCTGCATATTCTTTTGTCCAATACTCTATATCAGAGTTTGAGTTACCGGTATGAATACCATAAAGAACGTCAATATTTATGTTACCATTTACATCATCTAAATGAATTTCATTAAATCCGTTGTTTGCAACTGCACCGCCATTGTAATTTGACAAGAATTTTTTGTAATCATTTGGTAGAATAACATCAAACAATTTTTCAGTTTTGACAATATCTTCTTTTTTTACTTTTCCAAATGGTTTTATCTCGAATTTGCTTTGCTTCAATTTATCAAATAATCCCATATCCAGTTCTCCTTACAACTTCCAGTTGCTATAATACTACGGCATTTCCGTTAGGATAATCACCTATCCATGCACAAGGGATATAACCGTCTTTATAGATTTCAAGTAATGTACTGAAAAAGCCCTGTATATTTAGTGTCTTTTCTATGCACGCCCATGCTACATCTCTTTTAACCATATCCAGTATTTCATTTTCCAAACCAGCTTCTTCCTCTAAATTCCATCTGACGATAAAATCGTTCCATTCTTTCCAGATAACATCTCCAATTTCTGCCGAAATGATTGAAAAAATATTATCAATTTGTTCATCACCGATTCTTTCAACTGCAATATTTTCTAATGAACAAATATGTGGCTCCCATGTTCTTAGCATTTGCTCATTCCAATCATCATAGGCTTCAAAAATAGAATGTATTACATGATATTCATTCAGTGTTTTTTTACTGTGTCCAAACCAATTTATTGACCCAACTTCTTGTAAAAATTCATTTAACATCGTCATAATGTTTCCCTCAAATTCAAGTTTGTTGCTTACATTATACTTCATCAACCTAAAGAATGGAAGATGTTTTCTTGCTCTCTAAAGCAAAAGCACCTGTCATTTTCAAAACGAAAACAGCAAGTGCCTTAAAGTTCCATATTCAATTTTAGGTGCAAAAAATCAGGAGACCTTTTTGGATCTCCTGATTAGCAAAGCTGTGAAGATTTAATTGTGGTTGGGTTGCCAGTTATACAAACTGCAATTTTTAGGATTTCTTCAAGCGGTAATCTTCTAATATGCTTCGCATATAAGTTCCCTCTTTCGGTTCCAGTCCAAAAGTTTCATAAGCCCAAATAACTTCTCTTCCCACTTGTCCGATGTTACTTTTTTTCATCTGTTCATACACAAAATCAACATTAAATGTTCCAGTGTTTGTTACTGACAATTTCATTTGTTCCCAAACTTTTTGTTCATGTCGTAAAAAACAATCATATATTTCTAAAAGAATAGAACAAACTCCCGCTAGTTCTTGTGAATACGAAAAATCAATGTTATATAATTCTGGTATTTTATGCGATTTCACATATTTATTCGTTTTGGCATCTCTGTAATAAAATACGGAAGAATAACTTTTTTTATTCTCTTCAACTTCTCCCAAATAATGAAATTCATCCCAGTCTGTCGGAATTAATGATACAATTTTATTTGCCAATTTATTATATAATTCGCCCAGTTCATTTTCCAAACTTGAAGTTTTATGAACTGGATTATTTTCTTCTTTGGTCTTTTTTAATCTATCGAATAATCCCATATTGTCTCTCCTTTACAACTTCTAATTTCTATCGCTTCTCTCATTCGCTATGTCCCATTAGCTTGCAAACCATTCTTTTAATTCTTACAATAATTCCTCCAACACCTCCCAGTCTTGATAATAAGATGCCGAGCGCAAAAAATATTACTATAACAGTTGCCATATCCAAATAATTTTCACCCATATTTTTTCTCCTTTACAACTTCAGATTTAATTGGCTTCTTGTAACTGACCGTACAGTTGACTATCAATCTTATAAATTCCCTGATAGGGCTGTTCAACATAGTATTTCCCACTATCCTCATATGCAAAAAGTGTACTTGTTCCTGTCTCAAACTGAAAATCAATTTTAATATAACTTTCCGCTTGTGGGATATCTTGAACACTTTCCTTATTAGTCGGTTCAGAACTAGAAATATTGGCGATTATTTCACTTATCCAAGTTTTGTCTGAATGACTTACTGTGTTTCCCCCGACAGTTATATCAATAGATGTAATCTCGTCGGTTTGAGGTAGCGTAATAGGATCTGCCTTTTTTCCACACGCAACTAAAGTCAATACACAAGCAAGACACAAAAATATAGAAACATATTTTTTCATAAGCATATTACCTCACATAGTTTGTTTTCACCATTATAATATAGCAGAGCAAAAATAACTATCAAGAGAAAGTAAAATATTTGTGAAGCCAAACTGTTTTCACTAAACATCTCCTAAATTCAAGATAATCGTCAATGCACATACAAACTGAAAGTTATCGACTTATTTTTTCCTATGGAATAAATTCATAACACCAGCTAATATTAAAAAAGCACCTATAATCCCACACCCTATGCGTTCTCCAAATCCATGTAAAAACAAGAAAAGTTTTGATGGCTGAAACGCAAGGTAAAGAAGCAGTACACCTAATACTAACATTAAAACTATCCCTATAATTCTTCCTGTTCTATTCATCACTTACACCTCAAAATTCAGATTTGTCGTTTTTTTCAGTATATCATAATTATAATCTTTCCGGCAGATAAAAGACTTCTGTTTCTACGGAATTATCTACAAAATCCATTTCTACATAATAATCCCGGATGAAAATTGATCGGTAATAATCTTGTAAGGAATAGATATCAAGAGTTTTAAAATCGACCAAACACAGCGGGATTGGTTCTTTCTTTTCATCTTCATATTTCCAATATTCTAAGGAAGTAGCAACTTTATCAAGGCAACTTTGGCAGAGATGATCCGTTAGATTTCTTTTGTTCAATTTGTAGTTTTCCGGTAACGTGATATCTATCTCAGCCATTCCTCTGGAAACATCTCCATGAGAGGAATACGTGATTTCGCCGGTGTTTCCAAAAAGTATATTTGAACCGGTCTTATTTGATATTTCATTTCCGCTTTCATCATATACTTTTAGTTGGAAATCTAAGACGTACCAGTCATTGAGGGAAATCAGCCCTACCGTATCAAATTTTCGATAATAGTCCATCATACTATAATCAGAACTTCCACATAAATAGCATGTAGAGATATCTTTCAGGTTTGATTGCAGATCGTCAAAGGTTACTTCTGTCCGTTCTTTTGGGGCATCTGTTTTCAGAGAATGTGTTAGAAAAATGCCGTGATGTTGATGGATAACATAACCGATGAGAAAGGATACAGCTAATAGGACGGTAAACCAGAATAAATCTTTCCTGATATGATAATATTTTTTTCTTTTTTCATGCATGATTGAATTCCTCCGTGAAAAAATATAGTGTACTTAAAATAAGTCCATTTAAAACATTCTACCATTATTTGTACTTAAAATGAACTTGAAATATGAACTTAATATGTACTTATAGAGATGGAGAGAATAATCATGGAGAAAGAGAAGCATTTAGGATTACGGATTGATGCTGAAACGCATAAAAAACTGAAAAGCCTGGCAGAATTTGAAGGGCGTTCGATCAATGGAGAAGTGTTATATTTAATACGTCAGGCAATCATAGAATTTGAAAATAAGCATGGAGAACTGAAATAAAAGAATCTTCACATATGGATACAAGAAAAGCCCGTTCGGTTGTATGGAACGGGCAAATTTTATTTGGCCAGGAAGTTGCTCTGTATTTCCAGCGGCATATTGTAGTTCTGACCGCGCTTGATCAGACTGTATAACTTGAAGCTCATGAGTTCCGGACTGGAGTTTAAGCAGCTACAGAGCCCGAAATAGTTCAGATCTTCGTTCTTTGACAGGTCTGCGATTTCTTTATCATCCAGGATAAGATCTGCAGCGAAAAGGTTCGCTTCGTATTCCGTATTATCCCTCATGTTATATAAGACATCATCTTTCATCGGCGCCATTTTGAGCTGAGAACGATGCAGAATGATGTGACCGAGTTCGTGGGCGGCAACAATCTTTTTCTCTTCCTCAGAGAGAAAACTGCTTACCATAACATAAATGGTCTGGCAGCTCATGAAACAGTATCCTTTTAATTTTTCGTAGCGGTCTGTTTCTCCAACGATCACACTCATTTCTTCCAATATTTCAAAAGGATCCCTGGTCTTGAACTTTTTTACAAGTTTTTCTACTTTGTTGTAAATATATGAATTCCCCAAATATATCACCTCGTGTATGAATCAAATAGAAGCGGGTAATGGTACTTCTGACAATAAAACTATATCCTATAGGCTGTCCAATAATCACCCCATCTATTTGGCATCTAAATATTTCTTTGGTGTAAATTTCTTTGCACGTCTCTTGGAATCCAGATATAAAGACTGGATCTCATCCATAAAGGCTGTTTTGTCTTCATCAGAAAGCTCCCCGCCAGCGAACATTGCAGCGGCCTGTTCTAAGATCTGCTGAGCCTGTTTTGCTCCACGGTTTCCAAATTGTTCAGATGCTTCTGTGATAAAAGCCTCTTCTTCTGTCATGAGATAGGAGATATCACAGCTTAAAATGTCTGCAAGTTTCTGGTAAAGGTCATGTTTCTTTGGATAACGGCCTTCAATTTCCCATCCCCGAACAGTCCGAAGGGAGACACCGACAGCATCGGCTAATTGGGTTTGGTTGAGTCCTTTGTTCTTTCTTAAATTTTTCACTTTTTCACCGAATGTCATAAAAATACCTACTTTCTAATTGGCGTTTCAGGATCTTTATGTATGATGCTGAAACGGGATAGGAAATAAATTTCCCATAATCAACAAGTTGCCTCTTGACAAGAGGCGAATGATTGCCTATAATGTGAATCACAACAGAACGGCAACTACTTGCCTATAATATAAATGATATTTCCTTTCTTGTCAATGGATTTACTGAAAATTGCCTATTTTGACACGATCACTATCGTGTGAAAAAGAGTTGGGATGAGATCTGATTGCTTAGGGGAAGGAGAAAGATAGGCAACTTATGGGAGGTGATTGATTTGAAACAGAAGGAAACATTCCTCTGTATTGATCTGAAATCTTTTTATGCTTCTGTTGAGTGTGTGGAAAGAGGACTGGATCCGTTTACTACCAATCTGGTTGTTGCAGATCCGGATCGATCGGTATCCACCATTTGCCTTGCCATCACGCCGGCTATGAAAAAGCTGGGGATCCGTAACCGTTGCAGGATCCATGAGATACCGGATCATATCGAATATATTGTTGCAAAACCGAGGATGCAGCTCTATATGGAGTATTCGGCAAGGATATACGGGATTTATTTAAACTATGTGGCAAAAGAAGACATCCATGTTTACAGTGTGGATGAGTGTTTTATGGATGTTACAAGATACCTTTGTTAATGGAAGCAACGGATGGGGTAACAAAGAAATCAAGGATTGGGAGTTTGTCAGAGATGAAAATGGAAATATTGTGGTGGATGAATCCCATCCGGACTGGTGGCAGGATAAAAAGAACCCTGACCGTCATGGAATCCGAATCCCCGTACTTGATGAAAATGGAGTCCAGAAAGTCGGGACAAGGAACCGCAAACAGTGGAAACGTGTATTAACCGATGCTACCGGGTGGAACAATCCGAAAAATTGTGAGCTATGGCGGAGCGAATGGGCAAACGTCTGTAATGCACATTTGAAAACGGAAAATCACATTGACCATCGTTCTTATGCAAGGCAGGGAAAATTAGAGATACCGACGATCCATGAGGGCGCAGATGCCAGAAAAATTGACGAGAAATTTCAAAACGGACAGACATCCTCTACTTCATGGAAAGTAGAGGAAAACCAGATCATAAAAAGACAAAATGCACTGCTGGATAAAATACAGATTTCTTTTGGAAAAGTATCCAGTGCATTAACACAATGGAAGGAGCGATTGCGTGACATTAGAAGAAAGCCGGGAAGTCATTCCCATGATGGAGACAATGATAAACCAGATCGAGGAACAGCAGAATCTTATGGCAGAGATGGTACAGGAATTGCAGGAACGGGACAGGCAGCTCCTGTCTTTTCAGGAGCAGAACCAGAGTTTAAAAAGCTTAAACAGCGAATTATCCAGGCTGCTAAATCTTTTGCCAGATACAGAAGAACTGCTCTCACAGATCGAGCAACAGAAAACCAGAATCGAACAGTTGGAAAACGAGAATCAGCAATGGCAGGAATTAACGCAGAAGCTGAACAACGAGAACAGCTTATTGCAGAAACAGAACAGCGAATTGCTGACCTTAAACAGCAGATAGAGAAAGCGAGGGAGATCGATGAGCGAATGCAGAAACTTAGAGAACGTCGGGCAGGTGGAAGAACTTCTGCTGATGACCGAACAGATGCAGGACGAACTGGATCAGAAAGACCAGACAATCCAGGAACTAAACAGGCAGCTAAGCGAATCGCTGACCTTGAACGAGAAATTGAACAGCGAAAACAGAGCCGAGAATATCGAAGCATTGCGGACAAGATTAAGGCAAACAGAGGAACGATTGACCAGCGAGACAGACAGCAGGAAAAGAGCCGACGCAGAAGCCGTGGCATGGAAATTTAAGTATGAAAAAGCAGAGCAGGAAAAACTTTATGCACAGACACACCAAAAGACGGTAGAGGTAGCTGTTGAGAAAAAAGTGCCTTATGAGAAATGTGAAAAATGTGACCGTACTGCTTACCGGAAAGCAAAAGAAAAATGCGATAGCCGTAAAAGCCAGTTAGAAAAGAAATATAAAAATATGACGATTGGTTATGAAAGTATCTTGTTTCTACTGGCATGGTACAGCATAACAACAACACTGTTTACTGCGATTCTTTCGCCGGTTTTCCTTAACGACTGTATCGTCTTTTTCGGTGCGTTAGGAAAAGGAATGGGAAGTTTATTTCGGGAGTTTGTGACAGGTGCAGACTCTTTCGGACAGTTAAGCAGTGGAATACCTAACAGTATTCTTTCCGGGATTGTGTACTGGCTGATTGCCGGTACTGTCATGGCAATTTTATTCGTAATAACCGGGTGGCTGATAATCGGGATTGGTTATCAGGTAGGAAAAATCTACCGGAAATATTGTTGGGATATCATCAGTATCGTGGTAGCGATAACGAGTACAGCTGTTGTAATTTACTTTGGAGAATGGATTAAAAACGCTAATCCGATAAATCTTATTGTATTGCTATTACTGTCGCATATTATTTATATTGGAATCAGATGTTATGTGAAAGACTGGATGGAAGAACGAGGATATTATTAAAAGAGGACAGGGAAATTTCATAATCTTCCTGTCCTTAGTAAGGGACTATTGATTGTTTATATAAAGAAAAAGTATATAAATAAATCTTGACAATTAGTACGAACTCGGACTATAATACAAAAGTCCGGATTCGTACTAATTTAAGGAGGAAAAAGATGAGAAAAGATAATAATATGATAATACAGTTGCAACGATATTATGCTTTATGGAAAGAATGTACAGCAATGTATGAGGAATGGTCAAAGGATCAGGGACTGTCTTCAAATGGAGTTTTTGCTTTGTATTCATTTTATGAAAGTAATGGAAGATGCACGCAGAAAATGATAAGTGAAAAATGGAATATACCTAAGCAAACGGTAAATACGATACTAAAAGATTTTCAGAAAAAAGGATACATCAATATGGTATCTGATGATTCAGACAAGAGAAATAAGCTGATATGCCTCACAGAATCAGGAATGGAATATACGAAAGATATCATAGAAAAACTGCACTCAAAAGAAATATATGTAATCGAAAAAATGGGATTAGAGAATATAGAAAGTCTTAATGATAATACAGAGCTGTTTATCAGACTTTTCAAGGAAGGAGATTGTAAGAAAAATGAATCATAAATCATTATTTTTTAAATATGTTATTCCATCTATTATAGCATTTGCATTATCAGGAATATATGCGATAGTGGATGGATATTTTGTAGGCAATACCATAGGAGATGCTGGACTTTCGGCTATTAATATTGCATATCCGATTGTGGCTTTGATTCAGGCTCTTGGAACAGGAATTGGTATGGGAGGAGCTGTTTATTACTCAATTAATGCAGCAGAAAAGAAAGGAAAACGGGCAGAAGAATTTATTGCTACAAGCTGGTGGCTTCTTGTAATAGTAAGTGTTATCAGTACCATAATTATTTACTCCTTTTCGTCTAAAATTTTAGGATTGCTTGGAGCAGATGGAATTATATTAACAAATGCGACAGATTATATCAAAATTATAGCACTTGGAGCAATATTGCAGATTCTTGGAACTGGAATGATGCCATTCATTAGAAATTATGGAAACTCTTTCTGGTCAATGTTTGCGATGGTTGGTGGATTCATAACCAATATTGTTCTGGATTTTATCTTTGTATGGATATATGAAATGGGCATGAAAGGTGCAGCCACAGCTACAATAGCCGGACAGGGTGTGACTGCAGCAATTGCAATCATATACGCATTATATAATAAAAAGTTTTATGTGTATGTATCCTTAAAAAATGTAAAAGAAATGTGTGGCGCTATATTCAGAGTAGGTCTTGCACCATTTGGGCTAGCATTGACTCCTAATATTTCATTGGTGTTTATAAACCGATTCTCCGCTTCTTATGGGGGAGAAAAAGCTATTGCAACTTATGCATGTGTATCCTATATTATCTGTATCATATATCTCATATTGCAGGGCGTAGGTGATGGAAGTCAACCTTTAATGAGCCGTTTTTATGGTGAGAAGGATCAAGAAAGCCTGAGAGGAGTTCAGAGAATGGCATACATTTTTGCAATAATTCTTGCTGTTTGTGGTGGAATTATCATGTATGTAAACAGAGCAAATATTGGAGGGGTTTTCGGAGCTTCTTATGAAGTAAGTATTGAGATTTCTAAAATTGTACCTATATTTTTAGTGTCATTACCATTTGTTGCGATTACCAGAATAGCGACAGCTGGATTTTATGCTACTGAAAAAAGTGGATTGTCATACATTCTTACATTCATTGAACCAGTATTGATGCTGATATTTATGCTTGTTTTACCACCTTTATTTGGTGGACAGATTATGATATGGTGGAGTACGGTATTGGCACGTGTTTTTTCAGCGATTCTGGCATTCATACTAATAAAATATTGCGAAAAGGGAGATTTGCAATATGGAATACAGAAAATTTAACAATCAGATAGTAGCAAGAATAATCTAGGTTTATCTATTGTATTTTTAAGGACAGCCTCATAGCAATAGGGCTGTCCTTTTAAAATTATGAAGCTAATTTTTAATAAATTCTAGTAGATTTTGATTGGAATAATCATAACTCTAATGAATCTTCAGCATCTACCCACATCTGTAAATTCCCATCAAGATATAACCTTGCATATTCTAATGGCTCATCGATTGCAAGCGATGTCAAAGCACAATCAGATCCAGGTGTGGTTCTTAAATTTTTTTCTGCTTCCCAACAATCAATACGGAGTATATAGCCCGTATTAGTATATACATCAATGCTGTTGCACTGTGGATTGTATTCTGCAAATATTGTTCTCATCGTAT